>ENA-UOOM01000166-UOOM01000166.1-fermentation-metagenome-genome-assembly--contig:-NODE-166-length-82018-cov-61.217098_pt1 | contig 82018 bp, 76 predicted proteins | sample MGYA00245781_ERZ724031 | MGnify/ENA primary metagenome ERZ724031 (study PRJEB28704, sample SAMN03018317) | fermentation metagenome | biome: anthropogenic terrestrial biome; feature: soil; material...
CGCGCCACCTGTCTTTCTTTGAGATGCTCGGCAACTTCTCCTTTGGCGGCTACACGAAGTCCGACGCGATCGCGTGGGCCTTCGAGTTCTGCACCAACCCTAAGTACCTTGGCCTTCCCGTCGATCGCCTCTACTTCACGGTCTACACAGACGACGACGAGGGCGCTGAGCTCTGGAAGAGTCACGGCGTGGCCGAAGACCACATCAGCCGCCTCGGCGCGGAGGACAACTTCTGGGCGGCGGGGCCCACAGGCCCGTGCGGCCCGTGCTCCGAGATCTACTACGACCAGGGCTCGGCGTTCGAAGGAGCTGTGCCGGGAGACGACGGCGACCGCTACCTTGAGTTTTGGAACCTCGTCTTCACCCAATACGATCGCCAGCCAGACGGCTCGATGCCTGACCTGCCGCACAAGAACATCGACACAGGCATGGGGCTGGAACGCATAGCCGCGATTATGCAGCACCAGCACACCAACTACGGCGGTGACATCCTCCGTACGCTGATCGGCGTGGGGGAGAGGCTCTCAGGCAAGAGCTACGAGAGTGGAGATGCCGCAGTCGACAGCAGCCTGCGCATCGTGGCCGACCACAGCCGGGCTGTCGCCTTCATGATCGGTGACGGCATCCTGCCGTCCAATGATGGGCGCGGCTATGTGCTGCGCCGCCTGCTTCGCCGTGCGGTCTACCATGGTCGCCTCCTGGGCATCCAAGGGGGGTTCCTCAGCTCCTACACCCATGAGGTCGCCCGCCTGCTCGGTGATGTCTATCCGGAGCTTGTCGAGAACCAGGCGCTGATAGACGGCATCGTCACTGCTGAGGAAGCGCACTTCTCAGAGACCCTCGAGGCGGGCGAGCAAAGCCTGGCCACCGAGCTCTCCAAGCTCTCCGTAGGCCAGACGCTTTCCGGCGTGGTCGCATTCCGCCTGCACGACACCTACGGCTTCCCGATCGACCTCACACGTGAGATCTGCGCAGCATCAGGGGTGAAGGTTGACATGGACGCCTTCACTGCCGAGATGGACAAGCAGAAGGCCCGTGCCCGCGCGGCGGCCAACCGCGACGCATGGTCCCAAGCGGCCAACGTCTGGGTCGCCCTTTCCGACAAGCTTCCGGAGACAGACTTCGTCGGCTATGACCAGGACGTTTTGCGTGGCGCCGAGATCGTCGCGCTCGTGAGAGACGGAAAGCAGGTCGGGAGGGCCACGCAGGGCGAGCAGGTCGACGTGGTGCTCAAGGCAACGCCATTCTACGGCGAGATGGGCGGCCAGTTAGGCGACACGGGTACCATCGAGGGCCTTGGCTTCTCGCTTGCCGTCCTTGACACGAAGCACCGCGAAGGCGGCATAGTCGCCCATGTCTGCAAGGTGGCTGCCGGAGAGGTCGCCGTCGGCGCAATCGCGACTGCTTCTGTCGACCACGGCCGCCGCGAGCTGATACGGCGTAACCACACGGCGACGCACCTGCTCGACGCGGCGCTGAAGCGGGTTTTGGGCGAGCATGTGAGCCAGGCAGGGTCACTGGTGGCTCCCGATAGGCTGCGCTTCGATTTCACGCACTTCGAGGCCATGACCTCCGACCAGCTTGCCCGTGTCGAGGGACTTGTGAACGCCGAGATCTTTGCCGCGAAGCCGGTCGTGACCTGTGAGATGGGCCTTGAGGAGGCGAAGGCGGCCGGCGCGGTCGCGCTGTTTGGCGAGAAGTACGGCGACGTCGTGCGCGTCGTCTCCGTCGGTGAGGGCGCGGAGCGCTTCTCGTGTGAGCTGTGCGGCGGCACGCATGCGCGCAACACCTCCGAGCTCGGCTTCTTCAAGATCGTCTCTGAGAGCTCCTCGGGCGCCAACATCAGGCGCCTCGAGGCGGTCACCTCCGCGGGGGCCGTGGAGTACGTCGACGAGCAGCTGGCCGTCCTCAACGAGGTTGCCGGTCAGCTCAAGTGCCGTCCGGCAGACGCAGCCCAGCGCACATCCGCCCTTCTTGCCGAGAAGGCCGAGGCGGAGGCGAAGCTTCAAGCCGCGACGGTCGGCACCTCTTCCCAAAGCGTCGCAGACGCGCTGTCCTCTGCGGTGGACCTCGGTGGCTACAGCTGCGTCTTCGCCAAGGTCTCAGGGCTTTCGGGCAAGCAGCTGCGCTCGGTGTGGGATTCGATTCGCGATGGGGCCGAGCGACCCGAGATCGCCTGCGTCATTGCCTCTGCGACCGCCGACCACAAGGCAGCCCTGCTTGCGGCGGCCTCTGACACCGCTGTGGCGGCGGGCTTTGATGCTGGCAAGCTCATACGGCAGATCGCTGCACAGATCGGTGGACACGGTGGCGGTAAGCCCTCCATGGCACAGGCCGGCGGACCCGACGCAGCTGGCGTCGATGCCGCCCTTGGAGCTGCCAAGCAACTGCTTGGAGCATAGGAAGGACTATCTTTGAGGGTTCTCGCGCTTGACATCGGCGAGGTGCGCGTCGGCATTGCAGCAAGCGATGCGACAGGTACCGTTGCCTCACCGGTCAAGGTGCTGCCTGCGCCTGAGGTGTTCGGGTTGGCTCGCAGCTTTCGTCGCGTGCTGGAAGACTTCGAGCCAGACCTACTTGTTTGCGGCCGTCCCCTGACGCTGTCTGGCGAGCGGGGCCCACAAGCCGAGCGCCTGGAGGCGCAAGCTCGCCAGGTTGCTGACTCATGTGGCTTGCCCCTGGAGTTTGCCGATGAGAGGCTGTCATCGAGCGAGGCAAAGCGCGTGCTTCGCGAGGAGGGGCTATCCGAGCGAGAGATGCGTGGCAAACTTGACATGGTGGCCGCATCCCTCTTCTTGCAAGCATGGCTTGATGCGCAAAAGAAATAGAGGATGACCATGTCCAACAACGACGGCAAGACTCACCACGCTCGGCATAGCAGCCGGACGCCTGCTGCCGCGGCGGGCAGTAGCGGCGCCGCGCGCATGGCAAGCGCGAGAAAGATTTCGCGGCGCACGGCCGAACTTACGCAGCGCATGGGCGCATCCTCCCGTCGAGGGCGGCAAGGCCATGAGAGAAGGACGGCCCGCAGCTTTCGCGGCCTCTCTGCCGACAGGCGAGGCAGCAGGCGAAAGGCAGCTAGCAAAAGGCCTTTGTATATCGCTGTTATTGCCGTTGCCTCCGTCGCTGTCGTTGGTGTGCTTCTCGTTGCCCACAGCTTCTTTGGCTTCCTCTCCTCAGACCAGCAGCAGAAGACCTCGGTGACCGCGGGGCAGCAGGTGACAGTTACCATTGCCGAAGGGACGGGGGGCAGCGAAATTGCCCAGATGCTCGCCGATGACGGCGTCATCTCCGATGCGTCTACGTTTCTCTCGGCAGCGCAAAAGCAGAACGTCGACTCGGAGTTCAAGCCAGGGACCTATTCGTTTGTCACGGGCTCTGACGTGCAGAATGTGATAGATCGCCTCATAGCGGGTCCAAATACCTCTGAGAACAGCATCACGGTGACAGAGGGGCTTACCCTGTCCCAGATCGCCAACCTCGTCGAACAAAACCTCGGTATCTCGGTAGCTGACTTCACCACCCAGGCGAAGGCGTCAAACTATGTGGGCGATTACCCCTTCTTGCAAGGGGCCGTCTCAAGTGGCTCGGACACCCTGGAAGGCTATCTCTATCCCAAGACGTATGACTTTAGCGGCCAGAGCCCAACGGCTGACACGGTCATCCGTGCGATGCTCGACCAATTCCAAAAGGAGGTCGCCTCGCTTGACTTCGCGACAGCTGAGGCCTCGCTGGAGTCGGGCTACGGCGTGACGATGTCAGACTATGACGTCTTGACGCTCGCCTCCATCATTGAAAAGGAGGCGCTGACCGACGAGCAGCGGCCCAAGATTGCCTCTGTCTTCTACAACCGGCTGAAGATAGGCATGTACCTCGACAGTGATGCGACGATGGGCTACGTGACCGGTGGGGACGTCAGTGCCGAGGACCTTGAGACCGACAGCCCCTATAACAGCTACCTACATGCCGGGCTGCCGCCCACCCCTATTTGCTCGCCGGGGCTGGCCTCTATCCAATCGGCGCTCTCACCGTCGAGCACAAGCTACTATTACTTTTGGATCACGTCTTTCGAGGAGGTCTTTTCCGAGACCTACGAGGAGCATCAGCAGGCAATCAGCGCTGCCCAAGGTAGCTAGGGGAGGATTGAAGGCCGTATGTCGTTGCTGCGCCCCACATACTATGTATCTTCATTGCCGGAGGTTGAGGTGGACAAGCTTGCGGCAGGGGGCATCCGCTGCATTTTGCTCGATCGTGACAATACCTGCGTGCCGCGTGACACAGGCGTGATTCCCCAGGAGGTCATCGCATGGTTCGCAGCAGCGCGCAGCCAAGGGATGCAGCTATGCTTAGTCTCAAACAACATCCATGGCAGCCAAGTGCAAAAGTCAGCTGACGTGCTCGGTGCCGACTGCGTGACCTTCGCCATGAAGCCTGCGCCCTTTGCGATCTGGAAGGCTTTGGCGCAAGAGGGGGTTCCCGCCGAGCAGGCTATCATGATCGGTGACCAGATGCTGACGGACATGGCTGCCGGCAATCTCGCAGGGCTTCGGACGATTCTTATTCGACCTCAATCGCAGGTTGATCTTTGGTATACGCAAATCTTTCGAAAAGTCGAGCATATGCTGCTTGGCAAGCAGAAATTTAAAGGTGAAGTAGAGAGTGAGGAAGGTTAGGAATGGAGGTAGGCGAAGGATACGTGGTTCACGAGGGCTGCGACCATATCTTCTTCGTTGGCTTTCTCGGTGCCGGCAAGTCCACCCTTGCACGCAACCTTGGACGCATGTTTCATCGAGACTATGTAGATACCGACCGCCTTGTCGAGAGACAGATGCGCAAAAGTGTCTGCGAAATATTCGAGCAAGATGGAGAAGAAGCTTTCCGCAGCGACGAAAGGGCAGTGCTACTGTCGCTGCGCTTGAAGAAGTCACTGCTTGTGAGTTGTGGCGGCGGCATCGTTGAATGCTCTGAAAGCTGCGAGGCCATGCACGAGATGGGCGTTGTGGTGTATCTCGACGGTGCGCTTGACGACTCATTGCGCCAGATCCAGCATCCTGAGAAGAGGCCAGACCTTGGCTCGGTCGCCCATGCTCGCGAGCTCTACCTGCACCGTCGACCACTCTATCAGCATGTGGCAGACTATGTCATTGACATTCGCAATCACACGTTTGAGCAGGTTGCCACTGAGGCGGCAGAGCTGCTCTGGGAGGAGGGCCTACTGTGAGCGCAACAGGACCTGATACGCACGACTTGGACGGCATCGTGGATTCCGACGCTGATCTCGACAGTGATGAGGATAGAGTCACCCCGGCAGACGCTATGGCCAGCGGGCAGGCGCCTGCGCCTGCTACCGTTGATGTTGCCATGGATGCCGGGTCTGTCGAGGGTGGGAGCGCGGACAGCGATGCCGATTCGAATGCAGATTTGGACGACAATGCCCATGCTGGCGTCGGCATGGATGCGCATCCGGATGCTGATGCCGACATGAATGCCGATGCAAGCGCCGATGATGAAGCAACAGGCCCCGATGCGCAGCCGTCGAATTTCGTTGCTCCTATTCGGCAGTGGATATCTCTGCCGAAGGGCTCTTGTGACGTACGGGTGGGGACGGGCATCGCGGACAGCATAGGAGAGATCTTGCGTGGGCCATCCGCAGGTCGTCGCGTTTGCGCGCTGTTCGTAGAGCAGGATGTCGACGCCGCATTGCTTGAGCTTGTACAGCGGCAACTGTGTGACGCTGGCTTCAATGTCCAGACCGTGACTCTGCACGAAGCTGTGCAGCGCACGCCAGAGGCCGTCGTGTCCTTCTTTCATGAGCTGGCGCGTCTCCATGTGACGATCGATGACCTCGTCTGCGCCGTTGGGCATGTGAACTTGCTTTCGCTTGCGGCGAGCGCCTGCAACAGCTGGTGTAGCGGGGTCTCCCTGACATGCATACCCCTTGACAGCGCAAGCGCGCTTGAAGGCGTCATCTCGCCCCGTGGGCTTGACATTGACGGCAAGTCAGAGCTCATCGACGTCAGAGGCTGCGCAAAGCATCTCTTTGTCGACCTCAGTATCATTAACTGTGATCCTCAGGTTGAGTCTTCTCGCCTCATGAGGGCCCTTGCCGCCCGCATTGCGATGGCAGACGCGGAGAAGTCCTACAGCGCGCTGTGGGATCGCGCGCAGGAGCTTGCCTCCGGCGACACGCATGCCATTGCAGACCAGCTCGTTGAGACGCTGCGATCGAGCGGACGCCTTGCGACGTCCACCTCCATCGGGTTGCGCCAGGCCCTTGGGTTCGGCGGTACTTTCGTGCGTGCGCTGCAGGCGCTACTGCCTGATGATGTACCGGAGTCTACGTTGGTCGCAGAGGCGCTCCGCTTTACCACGCGCTTGTCTTGTGGCAAAGGGGAGCTGAGCGTCGAGGACGTCCTGATGTCAGATGAGCTGCTCGAGCGCCTCGACTTGCCTCAGCTCACTTGCCATGTTGACCCGGATCTGATGATCCGCGCACTGAAGGAGGATCGCTTCCTGCGGAGTAGCCGCTTCCTGCTTGGGTTGCCGCGCTCCCTGGGGCGTGTGCGCCTCTCGACGATTGATGACGAGTTGCTTGCTGAGCATGTATGCGCGTGGTGTGCCAGCAGGGATCAAAAGTAATTCATTCACATGCGTGAGGGTTGTATGCATGGGTGCTGAGATGTCCACGCGTCGTCACAACCGCTTCGCTGCCACGACTACACTGCTGAGGCGGTATCTGGAGGCAAGACCAAGGAAAGAAGGACAAAACATGTCGGATCGACAGGTGCTTGCACAGCGCGTCGCGCGTGTGAGGGAGCTGATGCAACGGCGTGGCTATGACGCTGTGATCCTACGCAACAATCCTGACTTGCGCTGGCTCACTGGCGCCGAGCGCACGTTTGATTTCGAGAACGCCCACACAGCCTTTGTGACACCTGAAGGGCTGTGGCTGCACACTGACTCGCGTTACTTCGGGACGTTTCAGGCGCGCCTGGGCGCTGACACGCCTTGGAAGCTCGATGAGCAACTCATAGATGGACCTGCATGGGCCGCTGAGCGCGTTGCTGAGACGGGTGCGCGCGTCGTTGCCGTCGAAGACACGGTCGACTTGGCTTTCTTTGACGCATTCAAGCAGGAGTGCGCCAAGGCTTCAGTGGCCTGCCTCACACCGCGGCTGCATGGCGACATCGCGTCTCGCCTTCGTGCGTCCAAAGATGAGCAGGAGCTTGAGCTCATGCGTGAGGCGCAGCGCATCACTGATGCAGCTTTCCGCCACATTGTCTCGTTTATGCGCGCGGGTCAAACAGAACTTAGGGTTCGAGTCGAACTTGAGGATTATATGCTCACCCATGGCGCGGAGGAGCTTTCCTTCGGTACGATCATCGCAGCTGGACCCAATGGTGCCAACCCGCATGCTCAGCCGAGCGAATATGTGCTTAAAGAAGGTGACATGGTCGTCATGGATTATGGGGCCTGCTATCACGACTATCACGCTGACATGACGCGTACTGTCTGCGTAGGAGAGCCCAGCGAAGAGCAGCGCCAAGTGTATGGCGTCGTACGCAAGACCAATGAGACCTGTGCCGCTGCAATCCATACTGGCGTCAGCTGCCGTAAGATCCACGAGCTTGCTGTTAAGACGATCTCAGATGCCGGATATGGTGACTACTTCAAGCATGGACTCGGTCACGGTGTCGGCGTTGAGATCCATGAGCAGCCACGTTTTTCACGCACGAGCGAAGACGTGCTCATGGCGGGTGCGGTTATTACCGATGAGCCAGGTATCTATTTGCCTGGTAAGTTTGGTGTGCGTATAGAAGACTGCGGTGTTGTGGATGAGAGGGGTTATCATCCGTTCTCAGAAATCGGTCATGATCTTGTTTGCGTTGGCCGTTAGGACGGTAGCTGCTACCGTTTGCGGAATGCAGTAGTCAATGCAATGACTTCTTTTAAAAATTGAACTTTCGAAAGTGACCAGATGGCATCAATAGCTGTCATCTGGTCTTTTTATGGTTTTGTGGGAGGCAAGCAAAATATTTTTTTAATTGCTTAACTCATTTAATTAAGACTTGTATTCAAAATGTCCTTGTGATGCAGAGATATGTTGGTTTAAAGTACGGTGTGTGTGCAAGATGTGAAGGAGAAGAAGTTCTTGTGTTCTTTTGATGAGCTTCTTCCTAGTGAGGGAGGGATGCGTATGCAGCTTTTCGTCCCTGTAACTACCGGCAGGAATGCCACGTTCAACGAGGGAGGAGCACGATGACCGGCATTGTTGTTGCCTCGCATGGCAATCTGTCCGAGGGTTTGTTAAACACCCTTAGCATGTTTATGCCTGGTGAAAAAAACCTCGAAGCCTGCGTCCTGACACCTGACATGGGTCCGGATGCCTTCAAGGCAAAGCTCGTGGCTGCGGCTGATAAAATGGCCGATCCTGAGCAGGTTCTACTATTGGTCGATCTATGGGGAGGCACGCCGTTTAACGTTGCCTCCGAATTGCTCGCAGGTCATCCGAGTTGGGCTCTCATAACGGGTGTCAATTTACCGCTGCTTATGGAAGCCGTCTCCGATCGTGATGATAAGATCTCGGCTCATGACCTTGCTAAGCAGCTCATTGTTGTTGGTCGCTCTGGCATTAAAGTAAAACCCGAGTCGATTATGCCAAAGCGCAAGGCTGCAGCAGCTGGCTCCAACTATGTGTCGTCGAGCAACAAGCCTCTCGAATTGGGCTTAGTCCGTGTTGATGGACGCCTGCTGCATGGGCAGGTTGCAACTGTATGGTCAAAGGCTGTGCGTCCTACGCGCATCGTAGTTGTCTCTGATGGTGTCGCGCATAATGCTCTTCGTAAGACCATGATTACCGAGGCTGCACCTCCAGGAGTCAAAGCTACAGCTATTCCTGTACAGAAATTTATCGACGTGTGCAAAGATCCTCGCTTCAATGGCCAGCGCTTTATTGCGCTGTTTGAAAAGCCCCAAGATGTTGTTCGGGCTGTCGAAAGTGGCGTCAAGGTGAGCTCAGTTGACGTGGGCAACATGCCTGGTGGCGAGGGCAAAACTATGATCGGCCATGACCTCAGCATGGACGCCGCAGACGTGCAGGCATTTAAGAGCCTGCGTGACAAGGGCATCGAGGTTTACTCCCAGAAGGTCCCGAATGACCCCAAGGAGGACATCTTCGGCCTCATCAAAAAAGCCGGAGAAATCAAGTAGCTGCTCTTCTGACGTACGAAGGAGGATTAGAACATGCAAGTACTCGTCTTTCTTGTGGCCTTTCTGGCTGGCATGGAGAGCGTCTTGGACTGCTGGCAGTTCCACCAGCCCATCATCGCATGCTTTTTGATCGGTCTTGTAACTGGGCATGTCGCGGAGTGTCTCGTCCTAGGCGGCACGCTGCAGCTCATCGCACTCGGTTGGATGAACATCGGTGCGGCAATCGCTCCTGATGCTGCTCTCGCCTCTGTGTGCTCTGCCATTTTGGTGGTAGATGGCTCAGATGTTAACACTGCTATCGCCATGGCTATGCCATTGGCAATTGCAGGCCTTGTGCTCACCTCACTGGTTCGTACCCTTTCGGTCGTTTGCGTCCACGGCATGGATGCCGCTGCAGATAAAGGCTCGATCAAGGGCGTTGAGATGTGGCAGTACATCGCCATGGCCTTCCAAGGACTACGCGTCGCCATCCCGGCCGCCATTGTCATGTCAGTGCCTACCGACGTAGTACAGGCTGGGCTTAACGCCATTCCTGACTGGCTGACCTCTGGTCTGGCCGTTGGCGGCGGCATGGTCGTAGCTGTCGGCTACGCAATGGTCATCAATATGATGGCTACTCCGGATCTTTGGCCCTTCTTCTATATGGGCTTTGCCCTTGCGGCCGTTTCAGATTTGAACCTAGTTGCTATGGGCATCATTGGTGTCTGCCTTGCCCTGATCTATCTGCAACTCTCACCAGCTTTCAACGCTCCTGAGGGCAACACAGCTGCCTTAGGATCTGGAGGGGCAGATCCACTTGATGACATCCTTGCAGACTACGAATAGAAAGAGGGGAGTGAAGAACAATGGCTGAAGCAACTAAAACTGTACAGACTGGCGATATTAGGCGTGTCACCCTTGGTGATCGAAAGTCGGTGTGGTGGCGTCTGACGTTTCTGCAGGGTTCATGGAACTACGAACGTATGCAAAACGGCGGCTGGTGCTACTCGATGATCCCGGCTCTCAAGCGTCTCTATGGCGATAAGCCCGAGGAGCTCAAGGCAGCACTTAAGCGTCACCTCGAGTACTACAACACGACGCCATTCATGTCTGCTCCTATTTTGGGTATTACGATGTCATTGGAAGAGGAGCGCGCGGCTGGTCAAAACGTTGACGACGCTGCCATCCAGGGCGTCAAGATCGGCATGATGGGCCCGTTCGCGGGTGTCGGCGATCCTATCTTCTGGGGCACCGCTCGCCCTGTGTTTGGCGCTTTCGCTGCGTCATTTGCACTTAATGGCTCTATTCTCGGACCAATTCTTTTCTTTGTGCTATGGAACGCTTTCCGTCTGGTCTTCACGTGGTATACGCAGGAGGCTGGCTACAAGCTTGGCATGAACATTACCAAGGACCTCTCTGGCGGTTTGATGAAGAAGGTCACAACCGCCGCATCGATTCTTGGTATGTTCATCATGGGCGTGCTGGTGCCTCGTTGGACGACGATGAAATTCCCGCTCGTCGTCTCCTCTGCGCCTGTCTCTGAGGGCGGCTATGCCGACTGGGCCTCACTGGCTAGCGAGCTCAAGGGTGGCATCAACACCCAAAGCGTCACGGACTTCGCCAACACGATCCTGAAGGTCGCTGGCGGGACACTGAAGGCCTCCTCGACGAACGTTCAGACGCTTTCGGATATCTTTAACACATTGTTGCCTGGCTTGATGCCGCTTCTGCTCACGCTTCTGCTGTGCAGCCTGCTGAAGAAGAAAGCCAGCCCGATCGTCTTAATCCTTTGCCTGTTCGTCTTTGGTATCCTGATGTACGTTCTTGGAATCATGAGCTAATCTTGGTTACCATGTAGCTTGAGGACTCGTAGACGGCGACGGGGTTTCGGCTCCGCCGCCGTCTTATGTTCGCTCAACGGATGCGCGGACATAAGACGGCGTGGCGACGTCTACAAGCGTTACCTCGGTGGTCTTTTGACAGTATGTGTATGTCCAAAACACGGGGAGCTCTCATATGTCTGGCAAAAAGAAAGCTGATCGTAGCGCCGAGCGCGCCCAGCGCAAGCGCGAGAGCAAGGCGCAGGCCGCGCGCATCTATGCCGAGAAGATGGACAAGAAGGAGCGCAAGAAGGTCGAGAGGAAACGTCAGAAAGACGATGAGGCCCGCGCCGCCTTGGAAGGCCCTCTCAACAAGCAGGTTGAGTTTGCGACCAAGGCCAATGCGTGCGTTAATCCAATCGCGCTGACTGACGGCATGATCTTCGTCGGGGAAGGCGGCGTCGAGTTTCGTGACCTCGACGGCCCGGGCTTCATGAAAATGCCATGGAAAAACATCGTTCTCGTGCGCGCTGACGTGTACGGGAAGAAGCACCCCTACGTTCGCTCGATTGATATCGTGACAGACCAAGACCAGACCCTGACCTTCGTCGTTTCGAAGGGGATGGACCTTCTCAAGGCCATGCGCAGACACTTGCCGCCAGACAAGATGGTGCATGCTGCGAATAACTTCAAAAAGCTCACCAACATCCCGTTTTGGAAGCGCGGCCTTAGGGAGCACAAGGAAAATGAGGGGAAAGTCCCTCTCAACTGAGGTATGCCACGTGTCTGGTGATGTGTGGGAGCTGCGAAGTCTTGTCATATTGGCGTATAGTAATATGTGTATGCGACGCGTCCGCCCTTTGCAGGCGGGCTAAGAAAGAAAGGCAACACCAGTGGCAACCACAACTATCAGCACAGCAGATTTTCGCAACGGGATGGGCCTCAAAATAGGAGACCACTACTATACAATCGTGGAGTTCCAACACGTCAAGCCCGGCAAGGGCGGTGCCTTTGTCCGCTACACCATCAAGGATCTCCAAAATGGCCGTACCATTAATAACCAGACCTGCAATGCTGGGACCAAGTTCGAAAGTGTGCAGCTGATCACCCGCGAGATGCAATACCTCTACAACGACGGCCAAAACTATGTCTTCATGGACAACGACACCTACGAGCAGATTCCGGTGGACCCAAGCTACATCGGCGACAATGCGCAGTGGCTCAAGGAAAACGACACCTGCCAGCTGCTCTACGCAGATACCGAGCTCCTCGGCGTTCAACCTCCCATGTTCATTGAGGCTGAGGTCACCGAGACTGACCCGGGATTTAAGGGAGACACCGTCCAAGGCGGCACCAAGCCTGCCACCATCGAGACCGGGGCGACGATTCAGGTCCCCATGTACATCGACAAGGGCGAACATGTGAAGATCGATACGCGCACGGGCAAGTTCGTTCAACGCGTCTAGGTGTCACCTGCCTGTCTGCTCAGGCGACAAAGGTGCCGGCGCTGTGCTGCCGGCTGTCCGAAAGGATTGTTATGGGCGATTCCGAACTCTACATCTCAGGCATTGGCGTCTCTCTGTCGGTGGTCTCAGCCATCGTCTCGGCTGCAGCCGAGAAGGTCGAGGGCGTGGCATCGGTGGGCCAGAAGGCGACCGCATCAAGTCTTGTGTCAGTCTTCATGAGCAAGCCCATCACCTATGAGGGCAATGCCGTCGATGCTGAGGTGAAGGACGGCAAGCTTCATATCACCGTGCATCTCACGGTGTTTTACGGCTATCCGTTTACGAAGCTCGCGGCGGAGGTTCGCACAGCCGTTGCACGCGCTGCGCAAGAACAGATGGGCGTTGAGGTATCCGCTGTCGACGTGTGCATTGACAGTATCGTCTTTCCCAAGGAGTAACCACTCGTGTCAGGACATCCGCATTTTGGCGGGCGCACCCTTGCCCGCAGCCAAGCGCTGCAACTGCTTTTTCAAGCAGAGGTCTGCGAGCGCAGCGTCGAGGAGGTGCTCGCTGGCGTTCCGTGCCTGGAAGTCGGGCCGCTCGACCCTTATGCGCGACATCTTGCCTTAGGCGTTGAGGGCATGCTTCCCAACCTTGATGCCATCATCGCCGCTCGTGCGACCAACTGGTCAATTGACCGCATGCCAGCTGTTGATCGAAATCTTCTGCGCATCGCCCTGTATGAGATGATCGCTGTCGATGATGTCGACGTGGCCGTTGCCATCAACGAATGCGTGGAGCTTGCGAAGGCATATGGCACGGAGGAGTCGCCACGCTTCGTGAATGGCCTGCTCGGCCGTGTGGCAGATCAGCTTGCAGCCGGTGAGGATCTCTTGAAAGCCCAGGACCAGCCTGCAACGGGTCAATCCGTGCCTTCTGGGGAGAGCGTACACGATGGCCAAAACTGATATCTCAGCATACAAGACCTTTGACGACATCTGCAAAAGGCTTGATGACATTATTGATGAGGTCCGTGATAAAGATACGTCGTTGGAGACCTCGCTGGACCTGTTTGACGAGGCGATAGACCTGGGGTCGGCCGCCGTTGATATGGTCGACGTCACGGAGCTCAGCTCCTCTGAGCAGGCGCAGCTCAAACAGGCAGGCGCTGAGGGAGCGGCCGAAGCTGCCCCTCCGACACCTGCCTCTGAGGCTGCTGCAGGCACAGCTGCCGCTGCCGATAGCTCTGATGCTCGCGCTGCATCTGCAAAGTAGCTGCAGCGATGGTACGCAGACGCTTAGACGTTGAGCTCGTTCAACGTGGCTTTTTTCCCGATGCCGATTCGGCGATGCGCGCCGTGCTTGCTGGAGACATATCCACTGACGGCCGCCTGTTGGACCATCCCGGCGAGCAGGTGAAGCCAGGCCTTGCCCTGCATGTGCGCCGCCATGGCGCCTATGTCTCGCGAGGGGGAGAGAAGCTCGAAGGGGGTCTTGCTGCCTTCGATGTCGACCCGAGCGGCCTCGCGTGCCTTGATGTCGGCTGCTCGACAGGCGGCTTCACCGATTGCTTGCTTCACCACGGAGCGTCCCGGGTGCTCGCAGTTGACGTCGGGCGCGCTCAGTTCTCTTGGCAGCTCAGATGCGATCCACGTGTGAAGCTGCTTGAGCGCACCAACATCGTGGATCTTGCTGCGTCTGCGTATGTGGGGACCATCGACCTTGCGGTGTGCGACGTCTCTTTCACCTCCGTCACCTTCGTACTCCCTGCCGTCATGGCGCTGCTGAAAGGTGACGGGGCCTTTCTCACGCTGGTAAAGCCGCAATTTGAGGCCCCACGGCAGGACGTGGGTCCTGGCGGTGTCGTGCGAGACCAGACGGTGCGCCGCACAGCGCTTGAGAAGGTCGCGCACGCGTTTGAGAGCGCCGGGCTCAATGTGCGCGGCTCATGCCGAAGCCCCATAACAGGCCATAAGGGCAACGTGGAATATCTCCTCTATGGCGAGCGTGCCTGAGCATGCAGGCGCAGCGGCGGGTGCTACACTCACAGCTGTATCTGTCGTGCGTCTGGTAGTAGGGAGCCGCTGTGAAAGTTCTCCTTGTGCCCAACTATTCGCGTGAGCCTGCCATGGAGGGAGCCCGCAAGCTGGAAGACTGGCTTGACGACCAGGGCGTCGAGTGTGCCTGGGCGCCTGACAAGAAGCTCTTTCCTGATCGCGTTGCCGACATCGACGGAGCGGATCTGGTGGTCTCCCTCGGCGGTGACGGGACGCTTCTGCGTGCGGCGCGCATGGTCGCCTACTCCGAGACGCCGTTGATGGGCATTTCGTATGGGCACCTGGGCTTTCTTACCTGCGGCGGCCCCGAGGACCTGATCTCCAACGTCGCGGCGGCCCTTGCAGGGGAGATGCACTCCTCTCACCGGGCGACTCTGAGCATCACGGTCGAATTCGAAGGCGATGACGGCACGACGGAGACGAAGCACCGCTTTGCCTTGAACGACCTTGCGCTTACGCATGGCGCGCGTGGCGACATGATCGTCTTTGACGTCTCCGTCTCAGGCCATCACATCGACCGTTTGCGCGGCGACGGCTTTGTGGTGTCCACGGCCACAGGTTCGACCGGCTATGCTTTGGCGGCGGGCGGCCCCATCGTGACCCCTGAGTTCTCAGGCATGGTGTGCGTGCCGGTCGCGCCGCACACAATCATGGCACGGGCCTTTTTGACGTCGCCTTCCGACGTCGTGGAGCTTGAGATCAGCCCTGAGCGCCGTGCCGATCGCCTCTTCTTCGCTGACGGCCAGCCATTGGGTGACGCCAAGCACGGCGTGCGCGCAACAGTCAGGCGCGGCCCAGGCGACATCATCTTGCTGGACCACAGCGAGCAAAGCTTCTACGAGTCGGTCTCGCGCGTCTTTTACGGAGAAGCGGGGAAATGATAGACGAGCTGCATGTCCATAATGTCGCGCTCATACAGGACGCGACGCTCACGCCCGCCCCGGGGCTTACGGTATTGACGGGGGAGACAGGCGCTGGCAAATCTGCCCTGCTCTCGTCGGTCAAGCTCCTGACGGGGGAGCGCGCCGATGCGACTGAGGTGCGCGAAGGGGCTGATGCGCTTGTCGTGGAAGGTCGCTTTTTCTTGCCGGGCGAAGGCGCAGATGGGACGATCGTGCGCCGCCGCATAGAGGCGAGCGGTCGCGGACGCGTTGAGATCGACGGCGCCATGGCGTCGGTGCGCGAGCTGGCGAAGCGCATCGGATCCAGCGTTGAGCTCTGTGGCCAGCACGAGCACCAGCGCCTGCTCACCCAGGCAAGCCATGCGGATTTGCTTGACAGCTGGGCGTCTGGCTCCGTCGAGGAACCGTTGCATTCCTACCAAGAGGCCCTCGCAGCCGCAGGGCAGGCTGCCGAGAAACTTAAACAGCTGCAAAAGGCTGGCCGCGCTGCATCGGAGCGCCTCGATGAGGCGCAGTTCGTCTTGGATCGCATCGATGAGGTCAAGCCTGAGGAGGGAGAGTACGAGAAGCTGGAAGAGGCTTTGCCGCGCGTCGAGCATGCAGAGGCCCTCATGAGCGCTGCCGCATCTGCCCATGAAACCATCATGGGTGATGGCGGCATAGAGGACAAGCTTTCCGAGGCGATCTCCTGCCTGCATGAGGCAGCCCGCCATGACCCCAAACTCGATCAACTTGCGGATGCCCTCGAGAGCTCTCTGAGAGAGATCGAGGAAACGGCAACCGACCTGCGGGCATATGGCGAGTCAGTGGAGTATGACCCCTCAGAGCTTGATCGCATGCAGGCGCGGATGGCCGAGCTGAGGGGTCTTCTGCGGAGCTTTGGCCCCACCATGGACGACGTCTTTGATCGTCGTGCGCAGGCTGCCCAAATTGTGGAGGCCGCCCACGATGGTGGGGCCGCCGAGCGTCGAGCGCAAAAGACTGCTGATGCTGCGGAGGCAGCGCTTGTTTCGCGTGCCGATGAGCTTGACGCCGCGCGCTGCGCCGCTGCGCCGCTCTTTTCGTCTGCCGTAGGAGAGCAGATGTCCTCTTTGCAGATGGGCACGGCACAGGTGGAGCTCAGCATAGAGCGTCTGCCACGGGCGCAGTGGACCCATCAAGGGCCGAGCCGCGTGGAGCTGCTGTTTCGTCCCGCAGCTGGCGTCTCGGTCCGCCCTTTGCGCCGCATTGCGTCAGGCGGCGAGATAAGTCGTGTGATGCTTGCCATCAAGGTGGTGCTTGGTGACGGCGACGGGACCGACACGCTCGTCTTTGATGAGGTAGACGCGGGCGTCGGTGGCTCTACGGCCGTCGCTTTGGCGCGCTTGCTTGCCCGACTTGCCAAAACGCACCAGGTAATCGTCGTTACACACCTTGCCCAAGTGGCTGTTTTTGCTGATCGCCACTATCTTGTCTCGAAATCTGAGGAAGATGTTCCTGAGACGACGATCAGGGAGATTTCGGGTGAGGAACGCGTTTGTGAGATAGCACGCATGCTTTCAGGTGACGAAACCGAGGCATCGCTTGCGCACGCTCGTGAAATGCTTGCCAACGCTCACTGAAAGATTTATGAAGCTAACCCCCTCTGGGCGTATCCTTTTCTCAAAGCTTTAGCTTTGATGGGAGACAAGATGAGGTGGGACAACAACTTAATCCTTGCTTCCTTTGTCATCCTTGTGGTCATTGAGATTTTCTACCTTCCGTGCATGTGGCTTCCCACAAAGCAAAACAGGTACTTTCGCGCCTTGCTGGTCGCTACGCTCGTTATAAGACTTTCGTGCGAGGCAGAGAAGCTGCAGCTATATCGGTATCAGTCTCAACAGCTTCGAAGACCTGAGGGCCATCTACGGTGACGCTGCTATGTCCGAGGCGCTTCACAGTGTTGTGACATTTTTGAAGAAGGATGCTTGCCCATCCATCGCGTGCTATGTCAACGCAGGCCATTTTGTGCTGCTTGTAAAGCCGCGCATATCAGCTGACACAGAAGTCAAGCACATCACGGCGCTTGTGGACTCCTATGGCATTTCCCACGAGATGATAGAGCTCGAGATCACCGAAACTACCACGATCGATCTTTTGCTCGGTGCTTGACGCCTATGCGTCAAGTGCCAACGGCCTCTTGCCGCTCATTGTGTACATGATCCATAGCCTGAAATACAGGATTGTCATCGAAGGGGCAAAAAAGTGAGGAGATGGCGCGCGAGGTTGCCGAGATGGGCTGCGAGTACCTGCAGGGCTACTACTACGCCAAGCCAGTCCCATCAGCGAAATTTGCGCAGTTTGTGGCTCGCTTCAACTGCGTAGACGTTTCACGAAGAATCGATGTGCCCTAATGTCTTCTTTATGTTGGCTGTTCTTGGGGGAGCAGTGCGGTATCATTGAGACCCGTAAGAGTTGCTGAATTTACGGGAGGAATCATCTTCATGACCAAGCACATATTTGTGACCGGTGGCGTCGTCTCGTCCTTAGGCAAGGGCATCACTGCGGCTTCGCTCGGACGTCTTCTTAAATCCCGCGGTTACAAGGTTATGATGCAGAAGGCTGATCCGTACCTCAATGTTGATCCGGGCACCATGAGTCCGTTTCAGCACGGTGAGGTATTCGTGACCGAAGACGGCTACGAGAGCGATTTGGATCTCGGACACTACGAGCGCTTCATCGATGAGAACCTCACACGTAACTCAAACTTCACAACAGGTGCCATTTATCAGTCGCTCATTGCACGTGAGCGGCAAGGTGATTTTCTAGGGGGCACTGTTCAGGTAATCCCGCACGTAACGAACGCCATCAAGGCCCGCTTCCGCCGCATCGAGGAGCAGACGGGGGCAGACGTCGTCATAACGGAGCTCGGCGGCACGATCGGCGACATAGAAGGCCAGCCGTTCGTTGAGGCCATTCGTCAGTTTCGCAAGGAGAAGGGCCCGGGCAACACAGCGGTCATCCATGTGAGCCTCGTGCCGTACATTGCCGCGGCTCATGAGGTCAAGACTAAGCCTACCCAGCACTCCGTGAAGGAGCTTCGTTCCATGGGGCTACAGCCAGACTTCATTGTCTGCCGCTCGGACCATAAGGTCGAGGAGCCCATCCGCGCCAAGATCGCAAGCTTTTGCGATGTCGACGAGGACTGCGTCTTCGAGAATTCCGACTGCCCTTCGATCTACGATGTGCCAGCCCATCTCGCCAAGCAGGGCTTTGACGTGAAAGTCCTCGAAAAGCTCGGGCTCGACCCGCGCGAGAGCGACATGAGCGATTGGTACGCCTTCACTGATGCCATGCATGTCGCCAACGAGAAGAAAGACGTAACCCACATTGATGTCGTGGGCAAATATACCCAGCTGCCCGACGCGTATCTTTCTGTCATTGAGGCCTTGCACCACTCCGGCACCTACTATGGTCGCCACGTCGACATCACGCTCGTCGATGGGGAGGAGCTCTCTGCGGCCAACATCGATGAGGTCTTGGGAAATGCTGACGGCATCCTCGTGCCCGGGGGCTTTGGCATCCGTGGCATAGAAGGCAAGATCCTCTCTGCGCATCGTGCTCGCACGTGCAAGATCCCCTACTTAGGCATCTGCCTTGGCCTGCAGGTCGCGGTTTGCGAGTTTGCGCGCAATGTCGCCGGCATGCCAGGAGCCAGCTCGACGGAGTTCGTGCCTGACTGCGCCTATCCTGTGATCGCCTTGATGCCTGATCAAGAGGACATCTCAGCCAAGGGCGGCACGATGCGCCTGGGCGCGTATCCCTGCAAGGTGGCTGCCGGCACGCTTGCGCGCGAGGCCTATGGCCAAGATCTCATCTACGAGCGCCATCGCCATCGCTACGAGGTCAACAACGCCTACCGCACGCGCTTAAGCGAAGCCGGCCTCGTCATCTCCGGCCTATCTCCGGATGAGCGCCTCGTCGAGATGATTGAGTTGCCTGAAGACATCCATCCGTGGTTTGTCGCCTCTCAGGCGCATCCCGAGTTCAAGAGCCGCCCGACCCATCCCGCGCCTCTCTTCCGTGAGTTTGTGCGTGCGGCGATTGCGCGCCATGAGGGTTGCGATCGCCACGATGTGCGCCCAGGTCTATAGAAGAGGCTAGGCATAGTCTCATGACCCTAGCATCTGCCCTTGATGATTTCCTCGGCTATCTTGCGGTGGAGCGTGGCAGCCCGAGCAATACGCGCAACTCATATGAGCATGACCTGCGCCGCTATGTTGCGGCGCTTCGCTCCCAAGGCGTTACTAGCCCCGACGAGGTAAGCAGGCAGGTTGTCGAAGGCTACGTCGTATCCCTTTCGGAGGCCGGCTTTGCGGCGAGCTCCATCGATCGAGCCGTCTCTGCGCTCAAGAGCTTCCATCGTTTCATGGTCGCAGACCAAATTACAGACGTGCTGCCCACAGCTGACCTGCCGGCTCCCAAGGCCCCCGTCCATCTGCCTGATGTCATTTCTCGTGAGCAGGCAGCCGCGCTTCTTTCTGACAAGAATTTCTCAGTTGCCTTGCAGCCAAACCAGGATGAGGGCTCGCGGCGCTACAAGCTGCGTCTAGCCTGTGCGCTCCGCGATCATGCGATGCTCGAGGTGCTCTACGGCTGTGGGCTCAGGGCGTCTGAGCTCTGTGGCCTTGACCGGCAGTCGATTCGCCTAGAAGAAGAGACGCTGCGCGTCTTCGGCAAGGGATCAAAGGAGAGAGTTGTTCCTATCATGGGAGCAGCGGCTCGCGCCCTGTCCAACTATCTTGTCGACGGTCGTCCCGTGTTGGCAGGACTTCACTCAGGGGACGCGGTCTTCCTATCGGTGCGCTCGACGCGCATCACACGGCAGGCGCTTTTTGCGATCGTGGAGGAGGCAGGGGAGCGCGTCGGCATTCCCGCGCGCGTTGACGAGGAGGGTAAGCGCCATGGGCTGCATCCCCACACCTTGCGTCACAGCTTTGCGACGCACCTGCTTGAGGGTGGGGCGGGTATTCGCGTAGTGCAGGAGCTGCTCGGCCATGCCTGCATCTCGACGACGCAGATCTATACCCATGTCGATCGCACACACATTCGTGAGGTCTATCTTGAGGCCCACCCTCGTGCTCACATGCGCGAGGAGAAATGAGCACAAAAGAAAATGAGTGTAAAGGACGCGTAGATCGTCATATAGCTGGTCAAACAGCCTCTGAGCAAACAGCGGCCATGCAGCTGCGAGCTCGTCTATCGACTCGGTTCTTCCTATCGTGGGACATGCTCCCACCTTTGTGAGCTCGCGTTTTCAAGAAAGCTGATTGGTCTCTCCGCGGCTCATCACAAAATGTTCACATAAGCTCGGTAGGTCACAGCAAGCGCCATCCTGTGCGTTTGTGTGGGGGAACATCTGTACTCACAACATTTTGGCGTTCCGATTTTGTTCAAAACCGTTTGGCCGACATATTTGCCACTTGGGTGTCACAAAGTGAAGATAAGTGTTGCGAAGTGTTGATTTAGTCCGTACTATTAAGAGGCGCATTCGAGAGAAAGAACGCTCCCGGAGCTTGCAGGGAGGAAGTGGGACATGTACCTCGGCACCAGAAAGCATTCGTTGGACGCCAAGTCTCGCCTTACCCTTCCGGCTGACTTCCGTAAGCAGGTCGGCGACCAGGTCTGCCTCGTTCCCCTCAAGGATGCGTTGTATGGTTTCGCTCCCGTCGAGTACGAGGCGTGGGTTAACAGCTTCTTCGAGAACGGGGAGAGGCACTTTGATCCGCGTAGTCGCAGAGATGTCGAGCTCAAGCGTCGTCTTACCGCGCATGCTGTCATGGTCGACCTGGATTCGGCCGGTCGTGTGGCGCTCGGAAAGCTCGATGCAGCTGAGCCTGGCGCTCGCGCTCGCCTCGGCCTTGATCACGATGTCACCGTCGTGGGTGCAGGAGACCACTTCGAGATTTGGAACAGCGCGAAGTGGGACGAGAGGAACGTGAACTTTGCTGACGACCTCGATGCACTGATGTTCGATGACACGTAAGCAGGTGGGAGCGGACGGGTTGACAGAAGAATATCGGCATGTACCCGTGATGCTCGACGAAGTGTTGAGCGCGCTTAACCCTCAACAGGGAGAAGTGGTGTGCGACTGCACCTTGGGAGGAGCTGGGCATAGCGTCCAGCTGGCCAAGCACGTGGGGTCGCAAGGGCTTTTGATCGGGATTGACCAAGACGACATGGCGCTGTCCGCGGCATCTGCGCGCTTTGAGCGTGAAGCTCCTGAGGCAGACCACCTGTTCTTAAAGGGCAACTTCGATCAACTCGACGACCTGCTCATGGAAGCTGAGGTGCCTGGAGTAGACTGCTTCCTCTTTGACTTGGGGGTTTCCTCGCCGCAGCTTGACATCGCTGAGAGAGGCTTTTCGTACCATCAAGACGCCCCACTCGATATGCGCATGGATCCGGGGAACAACACCCTAACCGCAGCTGAGGTCATAAACACCTATAACGAAGCCGATCTCACTCGGATCCTGCGCCTCTTTGGTGGCGAGAAGTTTGCTCGCCGTATTGCGGCCGAGCTCGTCAGACGTCGCAGCAAGGCGCCGATCGAAACTACGTTCGAGTTAGTAGACGCCATCAAGGCGGCAATTCCCGCCTCAGCGCGACGCCACAAGGGGCACCCCGCGCGCAAGACGTTCCAAGCTCTGCGCATCGAGGTAAACCACGAGCTTGACGCCCTTGAGCAAGGACTGCGCGCGGCTGTGCGCTGGGCAAATCCGGCAGGCAGAATCTGCGTCCTTTCCTATCAATCTCTTGAGGATCGTATTGTCAAGCATGTCTTCACGGACTACTCCCGCGACAACACGCCGCCGGAGATCCCCGTCAGCAGCTATGTGCCGGTACTCGAAGTTATGACCCGCAAACCCCTCGTCGCCAGCGACGAGGAGGTCGCCCGCAATCCGCGGGCGAGAAGCGCCTTGATGCGTGTGGCAAGAAAGCTCGATGCCACAGGCGAGGAGGCGCAAAGGAAGGCATTCTCGACCTCTCGGTCGTCTATGCGATAAAACGCAGCACCATGCACTACAAACGCAGCTTAAACGTTCTACCAACAAGTCACTTTCGACGCAGCTTGCACAACGCGCCGCATCAGAGGAGCGAGGGCCATGAGGTACGATGGATCAGAGGCTGTTCGCCTCGACGGAGCGGAAGTTCGCCAGCCGCAACGCAGACCCGCGCCTCAGCCCTCCTTCCAAGTCCTGCCCGGCGGCGGCCTAGACGCGCGTGCGCGCCGTGGCGTCGATCCCCAGTTTGTCGCCCACCTGAGACTTTGTGTGCTCGCGGTTGTCTTACTTGTCGCCATTGGAGGCGTGCGCGTGGCTTTGAGCGCAGCAACAGTCTCATCCTTGGAAACAACCTCATCGCTTCGCAGCGAGATATCTGATGCCAAAGACCTTAACTCTGAGCTTCAGATCGAGCGTTCAGTAGATGCCTCTGCTCAGCGCATAATTCGCATTGCCACAGAAAATTATGGCATGGTCTTGGCAACAAACGTCGACAGCATCAGTATCGGCTCTGCCCAGCAGGCCTCCACAAATGACCAGAGTGACTCAGTCGAGAGTGGTCAAGCAGCAAGCGACGCGACAGATGGTCAGCAGGACGCATCAACGGATGCGAGCTCAGATGCAGGCTCCTCAGACGCCGCGGATGCCGACTCAGGCGAAAGCTCGGAGAGCTCATCTCCGTCCGCGGAGGTGACAACGGCGTCAGAGGCCTCTTCGGACTCCTCTGTTGACGATGCCACTGGTGACACCAGCGCCACGCTCACTTCGCAAGACGAGGCGGTGCTGTCAAACCTCAGCCCGTCCAATGCCGGCGCTAACGCTGTGAGCGAAGCAGAGCTTGAAAATGCGGCATAAGCCTCGCCTGGGATATGACGAGGTCCCTGGCGCTTCCTATGATGAGGCGCGCCGCTCCCGCGAGAGGTCCCGCCGCTCTGGCGGCGCAGACTCCGGCGGAAACGACAAGGGCCTTCACACAATACTTGTCATTGCAGTAGCCATTGTGCTTATCGTCGTGGGCCGCCTGCTTTGGCTGCAGGTCTTTACGGCCTCAGACCTCTCCTCAAAAGCTGAGGCACAACGCACGAACGCCATTACGTTGCATGCCAAGCGCGGCACCATCTACGATCGCAACGGCAACGTGCTTGCCACAAGCGTCGACTGCAAGACGATCTACGCGAACCCGGAGGAAGTCAACGACCCCAGCGGCGCCGCTGACATGATCGCAGAGGTCCTCGGCGGCAGCGCGAGCGATTATATCGACAAGCTCCAAGAAGATACAACGTTTGTGTACATACGCCGACAGGTGGACGAGGACGAGGCAGAGGAGCTCCAGCAGAAGCTCTCCGACGCCGGCGTTGAGGGTATATACTTTCTCGATGACACGAAGCGCGTGTATCCGTACGGCTCTGTGGCAGGCCAGATCCTCGGCGTCGTCGGCGTGGACGGCGACGGGCTCTCTGGGCTCGAGCTGTACTACAACGATGTCCTGCAGGGCACAGACGGGCAGATGCTCATGGAGACCGGTCAAGATGGCACGCCGATTGCCGGAGCGCCCGCAGAAGTGACGCCTGCCAAAGACGGAACTGACATCGTCATCTCAATTGACATAAACATACAGCAAGTCGCAGAGGAGCAGATTGCCCAGGGAGTGAAGGACTACAATGCCGACTCTGGCTCCGTGATGGTGATAGACCCCCAGACAGGAGAGATCCTGGCCGCTTGCTCTACGCCGCTGCTTGACCCCACTGACACATCAGAGGCGACTGCTGACGCCTTCTCCCTCAAGTTCGTGTCGAGCTCCTACGAGCCTGGGTCGATCTTCAAAGTTCTAACTGCGGCGATCGGCATCAATGACGGTCTAATGAACACAGAGACCACCTGGTCTGTGCCGGCTCAGGTGAAGGCGGGAGACGACTATGTCACAGACGTGGACGGTCGCGACTATACGATGGACATGAGCTTGCGAGAGATACTGCGGCGCTCCTCCAACGTCGGCATGTCACTCGTGGCGCAGTCTGACATCGGTGCCGAGCGCTTCTCAAGCGGTGTCTCGGCGTTCCAGATCGGGACTGCCACAGGAATCGACTACCCTGGCGAGACAGCGGGCATCGTGAAGACGCTTGACCAGTACGATGGCTCGACCCTGGGGAACATGGCCTTTGGCCAAGGCTTGGCCATGCCAATAGTCCAGATGGTCAAGGCAGTTGGGTCAATCGCCAACGGCGGCACCCTTTACACGCCGCATTTCCTTGTCTCAGAAGGCGATCAGGCGGCGGATTGGCCCTCAGTTGGCACCTCCGTGTCCTCAGAAGCATGCTCTGAGGTGACAGACATGATGCGGACTGTCGTCGACTCTGGCACAGCTGTCAACGGCGACGTGGAAGGCTATGATGTCGCAGCGAAGACCGGCACGGGGCAGCAAGTCAACGACAACGGCGTAGGCTACAAAGAGGACAGCTACATGAGTTCGATGATAGGTTTCGCAAACGCCTCAGACCCAAGTGTGCTAGTCTACGTCGGTTTGAACGGCACGTCCTATCATGGCTCTGCCGCTGGGCCCATGTTTTCAGCCATCATGAGCGAGGCGCTTTCGGACATGGGCGTGAAACCTTCCGATTGACGGGCGAAAGGCAGAAGATGTTGACGCTTTGCGTCGAAGACATAGTCGCTGCGACAGGCGCGCAGCTCATAGCAGGAACAGCCTCCATATGCGTGAAGAAGGTCGTCCGCGATTCGCGTGAGGTGGGCAAGGGGACGTTGTTCGTCTGCTTTCCGGGAGACAGAGTGGACGGCAATGACTTTGCCTCAGCATCCATCGAGGCGGGCGTCGCGGCAGTGGCGCTGACGCGTGAGGCCCCAGCGGGGCTGCTGAGCCAGGCGGAGGCTGCTGGCTGCGCCGTTCTTCGGGCGGCTGGCGACGATCCGACGGAGTTCCTTCTCAGGCTTGCTGCCGAGTGGCGCAGGCGCAATCCGCAGTGGGCGGTCGTGGGCATTACCGGCTCCGTTGGCAAGACCACGACAAAGGACATGGTCTCCTTCGGCCTGCGGACATGCTGGCGCGTCCATGCGACGTCTGGAAACTACAACAACCTCGTGGGGGTGCCACTCACCATCCTGTCGGCCTCTGCCGATGATCAGGTCGTCGTCTGCGAGATGGGGATGAACCACAAAGGCGAGCTCTCTCGTCTCACGAGTGTCGTGCGCCCTACCATCGCTGCGATTACCAACATTGGCACGAGCCACATCGGACTTTTGGGCAGCCGCGAGGCGATCGCCCGCGCAAAGTCGGAGATCATAGAGGGCCTTCCTGCGAGCTCTGCGGCCGTCGACACTGCCGTAGGGCCGCTCTCCTCGCGTCTGGTGCTGTCGGAGGACAATGACTTCTCGTCCCTGATCGAGCAGCAGTATTGCCGCCCGGCAGGAGTTGACATCCTGCGCGTTGGCACAAGCGAGGAAGCTGCGGTCAGCCATGGCGTGATAAAGCTCGATGAGTCAGGCCTGCCGTTCTTCAAGCTTCGCTTCGCTGATGGCTGGTCCTATGAGGCCAAGCTCAAGATCGCAGGCACGGCGGCAGTCATGGATTTTCTGTTCGCGATGGCCATCTGCGCCTATCTTGGTGTCGACCGCAAGAAGGCTGCCCATGCCATCGAGCAGATGCCCTCTGCGCACATGCGCCTGGAGCTGCGCAAGCTCCCAGGCCGGCCTCGCGTGATCGATGACTCCTACAACGCCAGCCCCGCCTCCATGGCGTCGGCGCTGCAGGTGCTCTCCTCGCTTTCCTGCCGAGGTCGCCGCGTCGCCGTCCTAGGCGAGATGGGGGAGCTCGGAGCTGAGTCCGCGCGGCTTCACGGATATGTTGGCGCCTACGTCGCCGCCGTATCGCCTGACTTTGTCGTCTGGGTTGGGAAGGACGATGCGCGCGAAATGCAAGAGGCGGCGCTCACCATGGGCTACGAGGAAGGGCGCATGGAGCTTTTTCCTGACGTCTCCTCGGCGCTCTCAGCTGTCGCTCCCAAGCTTTGCCAAGATGACCTTGTGCTCGTGAAGGCATCTCGTGCCGTCGGCCTTGATGAGTTTGTAAGGAGGGTTCTTGCCTGATGTTAGGAGATCCTAGCTATCCGACCTATCGTGTCTTCTTAGCGGTGGCCGTGGCGGCTGCCGTCACGATCGTGCTCATGCCCTTTTTCATACGCCTGATGAAAAAGGAGCATGTCGGCCAACAGGTCAGGGCCGATGGGCCAGGCACGCACCTCGTCAAGCAGGGGACACCGACCATGGGTGGCATCGTCATCTTAATCGGCGCGCTCGTCTCATGCGCTTTCCAGGCGCACTGGAGCGCAGACCTGATCTTGGCCGTCGCGGCAACGCTTCTGACAGGCTCCCTCGGGCTGCTGGATGACATCGAGTCTGTTGCCCACAAGCGCTCCTTGGGGCTCACCCCCTCGCAAAAGATGATCGGTCTCATTGTGATTTCCGTCACTTTTTGCCTGGTTGCCGTCAATGTCTGCGGCACGCCGGCCACCATTGAGTTCCCAGGCGGTCTCATGGTCGACCTCGGTGTGCTCACCACACAGGTAGACGTTGGCAGCGTGCAGATTGACCTTCCATGGCTGTACATGTTTTTCGTCTTCCTTCTGATGGCCGGCCTGTCAAACGCCGTCAACCTGACCGACGGCCTTGACGGCCTCGCAGGCGGCTGCGTGCTTGTCGTGATGCTGATGATGGCAATGGTCGCCTTCTCCTATGACGAGGTGAACCTCGCCGTTTTTGCTGCCTCAATCGCCGGGGCGCTGATCGGCTTCCTTTGGTACAACTGCTATCCTGCTCAGATCTTCATGGGAGACACGGGCTCGCTGGCCTTGGGGGCGGCGTTTGCGGCGTTGGCGGTGCTGACGAAGACGGAGATCACCTCCCTCATCATGGGGGGCCTTTTCATCGTCGAGGCCCTCTCGGTGATCATCCAGGTCGTGAGTTTTCACTTCACGGGCAAGCGCGTCTTTTTGATGGCGCCGCTGCACCATCACTTTGAAAAGAAGGGCTGGAGCGAGACCAAGGTGGTCATACGCTTTTGGATCGTCTCCGCGGCCTTTGCGAGCCTCGGCTTTGCGCTGTACTTTCAGCTCAAATAGGCAGAGAGGCAGATGAAAAAGATCGAGCAAATCAGCGCTGCTTGGTCTTTAATAGGGAGTAAGGCGGTGCGACGAACTCCGTTGCGCGATGCAGGGAAGGCGAGAGTCAACGTGACTCAATGCGATGAGAATCAAACCAGGCTTGGTGACGTTTGCGTGCTTGGGATGGGCAAGACAGGCGAGTATGTCGCGCGCTATTGCGCGGCTCGCCTTGGCGGTCGGGTGAGCTCGGTGACGCTGTATGGCGGGCTTTCCTCAAAGAGGGGAGACAAGAGCCGCGCCCTCGAGTCGGTTGGCGTCAAGGTTATGGCTGGCTGCGACGTTGTCGAGGGCAGCTACGACCTTACGGTATCCTCCCCGGGCATATCGGAGTTCTCGTCTTTCTTTTGCAGTGCTCGCGCCTGCTCGCGTGAGATTATCAGCGAGCCCGAGTTCGCCTGGCGGGAGAGCCCCGATCGTTGGGTAGGCATTACCGGGACGAACGGCAAGACGACGACAACGACGCTCACAACAGCCCTCCTTCATGGGGCCGGCAAAGATGCGATTGCGGTTGGCAACATCGGCTATCTCGCAACGTCGGCCATCAAGGGCAGGGATGCGGACGAATGGTTCGTCGCAGAGCTCTCGAGCTTCCAGCTCGCTTGCTCCCAGCGGCTGCACCCACGTGTCGCCGCTCTGCTCAACATCACTGCTGACCACCTCGCGTGGCACCACAGCTTCCAGAACTACACGGAAGCCAAGGAGCGCATATTCCAAAATCTCACGCCGAGCGACCTTGCGATTGTCTCTGACAGCGACGCTGCCTGTCGCGTGATAGCAGGCCATCTCGCCGCGCGTCACTTGCGCGTCTGTACCCTCGATGTGTCACAGGACCCGACAGGGCCAAACGCCGCCTTCACGCGTGATGGCTTGCTCATCGTGCGCCTCGACGGTCGTGAGCATGAGCTCGTCCAGGCAGAAGAGCTGCGGATAAAGGGCGACCACAACGTGGAAAACGCGCTTGCCGCCGCGGCAATCGCCCTTGAGCTCGGCTGCGACGAGCAGTCCGTTTGCCGCAACCTCGTTGAGTTCTCTCCCCTCGAGCATCGCATTGAGCCCTGCGGCGAGTGCGACGGCGTGGCATTTGTGAACGACTCGAAGGCGACGAACACCGACGCGGTTGAGAAGGCGCTCATGGCATTTGAGCCAGGGAGCGTGATACTGCTGGCAGGCGGCCACGACAAGAAGACAGACTTATCTGATTTGGCGAAGGTGGTCTGCAGAGACTGCGCTGCCGTCATCTGCTATGGGGAGGCGGGGCCGCGCATCGCTGCAGCCGTGGAGCAGCTGCGTGCTCGCCTCAAGGCAGAGCTGTTCATAGAGGAGGCGTCGCACATGGCTGATGCCTTTCAGCGAGCCACGCGTATCGCGCGCTCGGGCCAGACGATTCTTTTGTCCCCTGCTTGCTCGAGCTTTGACGAGTTCAAGGGCTTCGAGGAGCGCGGGCGCGTCTTCAAGCGGCTCGTTGCCGACTACATCGTTGCGCGGAAGGGCGCCTAGCATATGCCTGGTGGGCGCAGCAGCGGGGCCTCATCCAGGGCCTCATCCCGGCGTGCGAAAAGGGCCGCGCAGAGGGCAAAAACGATATTCGGCGTCCCAGAGCGCTTCGAGCGCCCGCGACTGGTGCTATGCGTCGCCGTCTTCGCGCTCGTGGCGTTTGGCCTGTTGATGATCTACTCTGCCTCTTCGATCATTGCGCTGACAAGCGAAGCATATGGCAACAACCCGGCCTACTTCCTCCAGCGTCAGCTCATCTTTGCGGCGGTGGGCATTGGACTTGCGGCCCTTCTTGCCTCACAGGACTACCACCTGTGGTGCGGCGGCTTGCTCAGCGTGGCTTGGATCGTCACGACGCTGCTGCTTGGGCTCGTGATGTTCACGTCGTCGGGGTCTGACGCCTATGGGGCGACGCGATGGATACAGATTGCCGGGTTCACTTTGCAGCCGTCAGAGTTCGCAAAGCTTACCGTTGTGCTTACCGTAGCAAACCTGTGCCAGCGCTACTTTGAGGAAGCCACGCTTGATTGGAAGCACTTCTGTCGGCTCATGTTCGTAGGTGTCGTGATTCCCCTTGCCCTTGTGTTGCTGCAGCCAGACAAGGGGACAACGCTGATCTGTGTCGCGACGCTGCTGGTGATGCTATATCTGTCCGGTGTGCCAAGCCGCTTCATCGGCCTCATCATCGTTGTCGGCCTGGCGCTCTTTTTCGCCTATGCCATGCACGATGAGTACTCGCGCCAGCGCATCCTGACGATGCTCGACCCCTGGGCCGACCCCTATGGCACAGGATATCAGCTCATACAAGGCTTCTATGCCTTCGGCTCGGGCGGTCTTCTCGGCGTCGGCATTGGCTCTGGCCGCCAGAAGTACTCCTACCTGCCTATGGCATATAACGACTTTATCTATGCTGTGATCGGTGAGGAGTGTGGGCTCATCGGCTCACTCGGCGTCCTTGTGGGCTTCGCGGCGATCCTGTGGGCGGGCTTTCGCATCGCCCGCTATGCTCCCGACCTGTCAGGCCGTCTCATAGCGGCGGGGTCCGTTTCCATGTTGGTCATTCAGCTCTTCGTCAACATCTGCGGCGTGCTTGGAATCATACCGCTCACCGGCAAGCCCATCCCTTTCTTGTCATATGGGGGCTCGTCCATCATTTCGTGTCTCATGCTCGTCGGCCTCACAGTGTCCGTCTCTCGCTCGTCGCATCTCACGGAAACAGACTACGACCGCCGGCGCTCCGACATCTCGCTTGCCTTTCGCGCGCATCCAAGGCAAGATGTCGACGACCTTGGCCCCGTCGGTGAGCCGACACCTCGCTCAGCGAGCCTAGAGCGCGACGGCTTTAAGCGCCATGACCGCAACCTGCGTGTTGTGGGCTCTTCGTCCACCCCTTTGGTCAGGAGGGACCTCACAGGTGAGCAAAGAGCGTCTTCTTTGGCGTCTCGCGCGAGGATAACGATCGACGCGCATGGACGGAAGAGGATAGACTTGGGCCCTGATGCCGCTGAGCGACTGCGGCCCCATGAGAAGGCCTCATCGAGGAACTATGGCGAAAGAAGCGAGGGGAAGCGCAGACGTGGCAGATAGCTTACGAATTGCAATCGCAGCAGGAGGTACGGCCGGCCATGTGAACCCGGCTCTCGCCTTGGCCGAAGAGCTGACGGACCGTGGTCACGACGTGCAGTTCTTCGGTCAGCCGACACGACTTGAGGCTACGCTCGTGCCGGAAGCCGGCTATCCCTTCTTCCCCATCAAGGTCACCGGCTTCGATCGCAGCCGCCCTTGGACGGCCCTCACCGCCCTTGCCCACATGCATACGGCCGAGCACAGCGTAGAGGGCTTCTTTTCGCGTGAGGGGACTCCAGATGTGGCGGTTGGCTTCGGAGCCTATGTGGAGATGGCCCTGCTGCGCTGGTGTAGCGCCCATGGTGTCCCGTACGTGCTGCATGAGCAGAACTCGGTTCCTGGCCTTGCCAACAAACTCTGTGCGAAGAGGGCACACACACTGTGCCTGTCCTTTCCTGCCGCAAAGAGGGCCTTCGAGGACCACGTAGGCCCTCACACGAAAGTTATCCTGACAGGAAACCCCGTGCGCCAAAGCGTCGTCTCCGCCACTCGGGCCGCAGGGCGAGCGCGACTCGGCGTGCCGCAAGACGCGCAGGTGCTGCTCGTCTTTGGCGGGAGCCTTGGGGCGCAGCATCTCAACCAAGGCGTCACGGCACTCAAGCAGAAGCTCCTGGCGCGCGATGGCCTATATGTCATACACTCCACCGGTGCGCGAGACTTTGAGGCCACCCGTGATGCCTTGGGCCTGAGCGACGCAGAGGCAATGCGCTGGAGGCTCATGGCCTACATCCAGGACATGGGCGATGCGCTGGCGGCGTGCGACTTGGTGCTCTCGAGGGCTGGGGCATCGTCCATTGCAGAGATTGCGGCCCTCGCTGTGCCTTCTGTGCTTGTGCCCTATCCTTATGCCACCGAGAACCACCAGTACACCAACGCTCATTTTCTGGCTGACGCCGGTGCCGCGGTGATCTGCGATGACTCCGCGATAGGCTCCGCAGAGTTCGAGAATGACGTATTAGGCTTGCTTGATGACAGCACTCGCCGCGCCTCCATGCGCACGGCAGCCCGAACGCTGGGAGGGGCGAACGCTGCTGCAACGCTTGCGGACGCCGTTGAGTCTGTGGGGCGTCGCTGAGCCCTTGCGCAGGCCTGTATGCGGTCGATATGCATTGATTCGACTCCGCTTTAGGCGTTGCGCGCGCGTCGGGGCCGCATTCGGCTAAAGTAACAGAGAGGCAAAGAAGGAAAGCAACATAAGGCAGTTCTGAATCAAAGAGGGGTTTTCATGGCACAGACCTCGGATTTTTCGAGCGCTCATTTCATTGGTATTGGCGGGGCCGGCATGAGCGGCATTGCCCTCGTGCTCCATGAGCGCGGTTGCAAGGTGACAGGCTCTGATCTAAAAAGTTCGAATTATGTCCGGGATCTCGAGAAAGCCGGCATCGATGTTCGGATAGGTCACAAGGCGCAGACGATCGATGAGTTCTCTCCTGACGTGGTCGTTATCTCGTCGGCGATCCCCGAGACGAACCCTGAGCTCATCCGCGCGCGCGAGCTGGGCATACCGGTGTGGCCACGAGCCAAGATGCTGTCGGCTTTGGGCCATGGCGCCACAACCATTGCCGTCGCGGGGACCCATGGGAAGACGACAACGTCGTCCATGGTGGCAACGATGCTCGACCATTTGCATCTCGACCCCTCATTTTTGATAGGCGGCATCGTCGAGGAGTATGGCACGAACGGACGTAACGGTGATGGCGGCTATTTCGTATGCGAGGCTGATGAGTCTGACGGGTCGTTTCTCTTCATTGATCCTGACGTGGTTGTCGTCACCAATATCGAGGCCGATCACCTTGACCACTACGGCACCTTGGCAAACATCGAAAAGACCTTCTGCGAGTTCATGTCCTTGGTCGGAGACTACGGGACGATTGTCATCTTCGGCGACGTGCCCCATTACGTAGAGCTGGCCCGCTCCACTGGCCGCGAGGTCGTCACCTATGGCTTTGACGAGGCCAATGACTACGTCTGCCTGCCATCGTCGTCGCACCACCACATAGAGAGCCACTTCGACGTGCGCGCCCCTCAGGGTGACGTCTGCCATATGAGCCTGAAGGCAAGCCCGGGACGCCATAACATGGCCAATGCCACCGCAGCGCTTGCCGTGGCAGGCTCTCTTGGCTTGGACCTGCATGCGTCTGCTGAGGCCCTTTCGTCGTTTGGGGGAGCGTACCGACGTTTCACCCATGTAGGCGACATCGATAGCGTGACGGTTGTCGATGACTACGGACACCATCCCACTGAGATTGCAGCGACGCTGAAGGCGGCGCGGGATCTTGACTTCAAACGCATCATTTGTGTGTTCCAGCCTCATCGCTACACGCGCACGCAGGCGCTTGCCAAGATGTTTGGCCATGCCTTTGACGATGCGGACGTCCTGCTTGTGATGGATGTGTTCCCAGCGGGGGAGATGCCGATACCGGGCATCTCGGGCAAAACAGTCGTCACCTCGGTGACGCAGGCGGGCGGCGTAAGCCAGGTCGCCTATATCCCCAACCGCAAGAAGCTCGTTGCCCATCTCATGAGTATCGTCCGCCCGGGCGACCTTGTCATCACGCAAGGCGCCGGCGATGTCACCCAGATCGGTCCGGCATTTCTTGCTGCCATGCGTGAGCGTGACGAGGAGGAACGGAACTAGCGTGAGCGTCTTCAATGCATACATGGCTCTGTCAGGAAAGGTTGACGCTGAGGTCATACGCGAGGAGCGCCTGTCACGCCATACGACCTATCGCATCGGCGGGCCAGCAGACCTCTATGTGAAGCCACGTAGCTACCCAGCCCTCGTTCGCACACTCTCTGTCCTCGCCGACGAGAAGGTGCCGTGGGTTGTGCTTGGGAAGGGCTCAAACGTTCTCGTGTCCGATGCCGGCTACGGCGGATGCGTGATCACCCTGGGTGAGGAGTTCTCGAAAGTGAGCCGTGCAGATGACGGATGCATTACCGCAGGAGCCGGTGCCCAGCTCAATGCCCTCGTTTCGATGACGCTTTCCGCCGAGCTGTCCGGCATGGAGTTTCTCGTAGGCATCCCGGGAACGGTGGGCGGCGCCGTCTCGATGGATGCCGGCACGCGGCACACATGGATTGGCTCTTTGGTTCGAGACGTTGTGACGCTCGTTCCCGGCGAGGGTATGAGGCGCCGTAGGGGGGAGCAGATAGAATGGGGCTATCGAAGTTGCTCTCTGCCCACCTCTGAGATCATCTTGGAGGCAAGCTTCGTTCTCACCCACAAGGAGAAATCCGCAATAGCCGCTGAGATGGACGCATATCTCTCGAAGCGGCGCTTTCGCCAGCCAATGGGGCTGCCGAGCTGTGGCTCCGTCTTCCGCAATCCCCCTGACGCATCAGCGGCCAAGCTCATTGAGGCCTGCGGGCTCAAAGGAGTCACCGTTGGTGGAGCGCAGATCTCTGAGATGCATGCCAACTTCATCGTCAACCGTGACAACGCACGCGCCTCTGATGTGATCGAGCTGATGCGACGCATGCACGACGGCGTGCTCGCCCACTCTGGAATTGAATTGCGCCCTGAAGTCAAGCTTCTTGGCTTTGCCGCGTAGGAGCCATATGTCAGAACGCAAGACACATAAGAAGCCGACGCCGCGCTCAAAAACAAGGAGCACTTCCACTTCCCAGAGAGGCCTTGCCGCTGATCGTGGGGCTGCAACGCGCCTCAGGCGCACAGAGAAGAAGGTTGGGGAGACGCGGGCAAAAGGCCGCCGCCTCACCAAAAAAGCTACGTTGAAAAGGGCTGTGCCACGAAACTCCCCAAGAGGGGCCAGCGATGGGGCGGCGACAGTGCCGCCCTTCATGGTGGCTTCAGCGCAGCAGATGCGCGCCCAACGCCAGCAAGCGGCAAAGGGCAAGTCCAAGCTGCCGAAAGCCCAATCAATCGGAAGGGTCTTCATCATCATTGTGGCTCTCATCGCAGCCTGCGCCGTAGTCTTGTTTATCGTCTCGCGCATGCCTGTCTTTACCATCACCACTGTTGAGGCTGATGCGACCGAGCATGTGAGCTCTGAGAGCATCGTGCAGCTTGCCGCCGTGGATCAGGGATCGACGTTGCTCAACTTCGATGAGGCGGGCATAGCGGAACGCATCAAGCGCAATCCTTGGGTCAGCGAGGTAAGCTACACACGTGAGTTTCCCAACACTTTGAAGATCAGTGTAGGCGAGCGCAGCGTAAAAGCGATTATCACCATGAGCTCCGGCGAGCTTGCGTGGTGCTTGGGAAGTGACGACATCTGGATCGAGCCTCTCTCGATTCAGGTCGGCGATGGAGAGAGCTTCAATGATGCGGCGCTTGCCCAAGCACAGCAGATGGGCGTCATATTGATAACGGACGTTCCGTCGAGCGTAAGCCCCCAAGCAGGGTCGACCGCCTCAGACGATACCATCACTGCGGTGGAAAGCTTCCAAAGCGACTTCTCCTCGTCCTTTTCCTCACAAATCGTCAGCTACTCTGCCCCAAGCGCGTCGAGCGTGAGCTGCGTGCTTTCCAATGGCCTCAGCATCTCCTTGGGATCTGCAAGTGAGATCGGAACAAAGGAAGCAATCATAAGCTCGCTCATTGACAAGTATCCAGATCGTCTGACATACATCAATGTGAGGGTGACCTCTAGCCCATCCTATCGCATGATTGATAGCGAGGATGTGCAGTCAGGCAGCGGCACCTCTTCCTAGAATTATTAAAGCTAAGGTTTACATTTATTGTTTTGCATTTCTTGTTTAGTACCATCTACCAGCACTTTCCATCATTTTAAATTTATGATTGACGAGAGGTGTGCTCTTGTGCAATTATTACTCGCTTTAGGAGCTATATTGATGTTAACTTGAGGTCTATAGTTTACTGAGATACAGCCTATGGCACGTGATCATGCACGAAACAGCAGTCACAACATATTTGTTTGAACGCACGCGGCACGTAGCACCGGCACTACACACAAGGAACACCATATGCAGCACGCACAACAACACAGCGGCACAAAGAGGACATCAGGAGGTCCTACTATGACAAACGACGACAGCCTTAGCAATTATCTTGCAGTCATCAAGGTCGTCGGCGTCGGCGGCGGCGGCACCAATGCCGTGAACCGCATGATCGAGGAGGGCATCCGTGGTGTTGAGTTCGTTGCCATCAACACCGACGCCCAGCAGCTCGCGATCTCCGACGCGGACGTCAAGGTTCACATTGGTGCCGACATCACCAAGGGCCTGGGTGCAGGAGCTGTGCCCGAGGTCGGCGAAGAGGCGGCAGAGGACTCCCACGACGAGATCAAGGCCGCTTTGGCTGGCTCCGACATGGTCTTCATCACGGCAGGCGAGGGCGGCGGCACTGGCACGGGAGCAGCGCCGGTTGTTGCCGACATAGCGAAAAACGACGTAGGCGCCCTCACTGTGGGTGTCGTGACCAAGCCGTTCACCTTCGAGGGCCGCAAGCGCGCTGACAACGCCGCAGAGGGCATAGACCGCCTGTCTGAAAACGTCGACACGCTGATTGTGATTCCAAACGATCGGCTGCTCGACCTTTCGGAGAAGAAAACCACGATGCTTGAGGCGTTTCATATGGCTGACGACGTGCTGTGCCAGGGTACCCAGGGGATTACAGACCTTATTACCGTCCCTGGCCTCATCAACCTTGACTTCGCTGATGTCACTACCATCATGCGGGGTGCTGGCACCGCAATGATGGGCATCGGAACGGCCTCAGGGGACAATCGCGCCTCCGACGCTGCGGAAGAGGCTATCTCCAGCCGTCTGCTCGAGAGCTCCATTGACGGGGCCACGCGGGTGCTGCTCTCTATCGCTGGCAACAAGGACCTCGGCATCCAAGAGATCAACGATGCTGCCGACCTCGTTGCTAAAAACGTCGACCCTGAGGCCAACATCATCTTCGGCACGGTCGTCGACGAAAGTTTGGGCGACCAGGTGCGTGTCACCGTTATCGCAACGGGCTTTGACGCGAGCAACGTGCAAACCACCCTGCCACAGATAGGCGACCAGCGCCCTGCCAAGGCAGGCTCGAAGAAGAAGACCTCCTCGACATCGCGCTCGTCTTCGGCAGCTGCAGCACCTACCAGCAATGACAAAACATTTGATATTCCCGACTTCCTCAGGAACAGCCGCATCTAACATGGCCCGCCCGACCTTAGTGCATCTGCTGTCCCAGGGAGTAGGGCTGTTTGCGGACCCCGCTTGTCTTGGCGGGGTCCACTTTGCGTTCACTGAGCGCACAGGGGGCGTATCGAAGTCTCCCTATGCGACGCTCAACCTCGGTGACGCCTGCGGCGATGATCCAGCTGCTGTAGCTGAGAACCGCCATCGTGCCTTGTGCGCTCTTGGCGCCGAAGCCTTCTCTGAGCGGCTCGTAAACCCACGACAGGTCCATGGCACACATGTCGTCGTCGTCTCGTCTTCTACAGACGCGGCGGTGCGCGCGGCGCAGTCTGGTGCTCGCGAGGGGGCGGACGCCGTTGTCTGCACTGCCGCCGGCGTGCCTGTCCTTTTGTGCTACGCCGACTGCGTGCCGATCGTCCTTGTTTGCGATGGGGGTTTCGCCGTCATCCACTCAGGCTGGCGGGGAACGATCGCGAATGTCGCAACGAAGGCTCTTGGCGTGCTACTTGCCCGAGCCTGCGCTGAGCCTTCAGAGGTCTATGCTTATGTCGGGCCGCATATCGGCGCAGACGACTACGAGGTCTCCGCTGAGCTCGCCGCCCGTTTCACAGCTCAGTTTGGGGCGGAGGTTGCTCGTGGCAGGCATCTCGATCTCGGCTATGCTGTAAGGAGCAGCCTTGAGGGCGCAGGCATCTTGCCCGGCCACATCGCTGCCATCGCTGCTTCTACTGCTCAATCTACGGAGCGTTTCTTTTCCTATCGCGGGGAGGGAGGGACATGCGGAAGACATGGCGCACTCGCCTTTCTCTAGGCCTTGTGCTCATAGTCTGCGTAGTTTTGTCACTGGCTGCCTGCGGAGATGCGTCTTCGAAGGAATCTTCCGGAACCCTCACCGTGGCCGGCTCTACGACGGTGCTGCCCATCGCTGAGATGGCTGCCGAGGGCTTTGAGGCAAAGACAGGTATAAACGTGCTCGTCTCTGGGCTTGGGTCCTCCGCGGGGATTGAGGCCACAATAAACGGCACGGCCGACATAGCCAGCTCAAGCCGAAGCTTGACGGCAGAAGAGTCCTCCTCCGACCTCGTAAGCACCGTCATCGCCCATGATGGCATCGCAGTCATAGTGAACGACGCGAATCCGGTGCAGGCCATAACGCTTGATGATCTCCGCGACATCTATGCGGGAAAAATTACCAACTGGAGTGAGCTTGGTGGTCCGGATCTAACGATACAGCTGGTCAACCGTGACGAGGCGTCAGGTACACGGGAGGCCTTCAGCTCTATCGTCATGCAGGGGACGGAGTTCGACCGCCGCGCGGCGGTTCTTCCCGGTACAGGCCAGGTGCGTGACGTCGTGAGCCGCTCGATAGGCGCGATTGGCTATATCTCAATTGGCTTTGTTAACAGCAAATACACCTCGACTACCGTTAGCTGCCTGAGCATTGACGGCGTCGAGCCAACGGAGGACAACGTTGAGAATGGGACGTATCCCCTCTCGCGCGATCTCTATTTCTTCACGAACGGAGAGCCTACCGGCGTCGCCCGCGACTACATCTCCTATGTCACCTCCGAAGAGATGGCCCAGACAATCACTGATGCTGGTTACATTCCCGTGAGCGCTGAGGAGGACGGCACGGACGAGGAAAGTGATGCCTCATGAGTGTGCACTTCCATGAGCCGCAGCGAGAAGCAGACCTCAAGGGTCTCATCAAGCCTCCGCATATAGATGCGATAGAGCCTAACAAGGGGGCAGCCTACGTTCAAGGCACACGCATGCTCAAGCTTGTCGACCGCAGGACCTATCGCAAGGAACGCGCGTTGCAATACCTTTTCCTTGCCTGCGCCCTCATAGCGGTCCTTGCTGTCGTGCTCATCTTCGTCTTCACGTTCGGCAAGTCCATTCCTGTCTTCACTGACATCGGCTTGGCGGAGTTCTTTTCCGGCACATGGTCTCCTTCGGAGGGTCGCTATGGCATAGCAACCCTCCTGGCCGGTTCCCTTTTGGTCACGGCCGGTGCCCTCGCGATTGGGATGCCGTTGGCTGTGGGCTGTGCCGTCTACCTGACGGAAATAGCCTCAAAGCGCACCTCTCGCGTCGTCTCGACAGCCGTTGACCTGCTTGCGGGCATCCCCTCGGTAATCTATGGCTTCTTCGGACTTGTCGTGCTGCGGCCCTTGATCGCCTCACAAAGTGGAGGGCTGGGCTTTGGCGCCTTCACGGCATGGCTTGTGCTCGCAATCATGATTGTCCCGACGATCACAACGCTGTCGATGGACGCGCTGAACTCTGTGGATGACGGTATACGCCAGGCAAGCTATTCCATGGGAGCCACGCGTTGGCAGACGATTTACAAAGTAGTGCTGCCTGCTGCCAAGGTTGGCATCGTGAACGCCGTGGTGTTGGGGATGGGTCGCGCGATCGGCGAGACGATGGCGGTTCTTATGGTCGTCGGCAACGCCCCTGTCGTGCCAGCCAGCATCTTTGACCCCATCTCGACGCTCACCAGCCAGATCGCCCTTGACATGGGCTATTCGTCGGGCCTGCATCGAAGCGCCTTGTTTGGTATGGGCGTTGTCTTGTATGTCATCTCTGCCTGCCTTGTCGGCATCGTTCGCGCTGCTACGACCCATAGCGAGCGTCGTGATCATCAAGCCGGCGCATCAGCTTCCGCCGAGGACAGGCAGCAGGCTTCCGTCTCAGACCCCCACAGCGCACCAGCGGCGGGCAGCGTCCAAGAGTCGTCGGCAAAGAAGATTCGCGAGCGGCTGGAGAGAGCTCCCGCCCCCCGCATCTCGAAAGGTGCGGCCAACGCAACCATGTCCGCCGTCTTTCGTGCGACAGGCGCCATAGTCTCAGCGATGCTGGCCCTCATCATTGCCTTTGTGGTCATCAACGGCGCGCCGCAGATATCTCTTGACTTCATTTTCGGCTGGCCTCAAGGCGTGAACGCCGAAGGCGGCATCTGGCCGACAATCGTCTCGACGCTCTATGTCACAGCGCTGGCAACCCTGTTCTCCACGCCTGTCGCCGTGCTCGCTGCGGTGTACCTTGCTGAGTACGCCCACCAAGGGCGCCTCGTGAGCTTCATTCGCTATGCCGCCGACACGCTTGCCTCCGTGCCCTCTATCGTGATGGGGCTCTTTGGCTATGCACTGTTCGTCGAGGCCATGGGCTTCGGCCTCTCAATGCTCTCGGCGTCCCTCGCCCTTGCGCTGCTGATGCTGCCTTTGATCATGCGCACGACTGAAGACGCCATTCGCGCGGTGCCGCGCTACATACGCTGGGGGGCCTACGGCCTCGGTGCCACAAAATGGCAGGTGGTCTCCCGCATTGTCCTGCCGGCGGCGTTTCCTCGCATCGCGACTGGCATCGTGCTTGCGATAGGGCGTGCCATCGGAGAGACCGCTATCGTGCTGTACACGATGGGTCAGGCCGTCAACTTGCCCGTCACGCCGCTGGACTCCGGCCGCTCTATGCCGGTGCACCTATACCTTCTTGCCAACGATGGCATCAACATGGGCGCCGCCTACGGCACAGCTCTGCTCCTTATGATCATGATCCTCATCTTCAACCTGGCTGCGCGTGCGATATCTCGGCGCAGCGTCACGAAAGGAGGCAGTAAGTGACCGTCTACTGTGATGCTCCGAAAAACCCCTCCAACAAGGGTTTTCACGTGGAGGGCTTCGACTTCTGGTACGGAGACTTCCATGCGCTGACCGGCATAACGCTTGACATCGCTCCAAACAAGGTGACATCGTTCATCGGCCCCTCCGGCTGTGGGAAGTCGACGTTCCTGCGCTGCATGAACCGCATGAATGACCTCATTGAGGGCACGCGGGAGCAAGGCACCATGCTGCTGGAGGGCTCTGACATCTATGGCGAGGGCGTCGACCCCGTCGATCTGAGGCGTCGCGTGGGCATGATCTTCCAGCAGCCCAACCCTTTTCCCAAATCGATCTACGACAACGTTGCCTTCGGCCCGAAATTGCAGGGCGTGACGAGTAAGTCTGACCTCGATGATATCGTCGAGGAGTCGCTTAAGCGCGCCAACCTGTGGAAGGAAGTCTCAAACCAGCTTGGTAAGAATGGCCTTGCGCTCTCGGGAGGTCAGCAACAGCGGCTCTGCATAGCGCGTGTGCTCGCGGTCCAGCCTGACGTGCTGCTGATGGACGAGCCTTGCTCGGCCATCGATCCCACGAGCGTGCAGAAGGTGGAGGATCTGATGGCCGAGCTTGCGCCGACGGTCACCATCGTTATCGTGACCCACTCCATGCAGCAGGCAGCGCGCGTATCCAATTACATGGCATTTTTTCTCCAAGAGCACGCGGGGGAGCCAGCGAAGCTCATCGAGTACGGCGACACGAGCGAGGTCTTCAACTCGCCGAGGGATTCTCGTACAGAAAGCTACATCACAGGGCGCTTCGGCTAAGCTGCACTTGCAGCCTCTTGGTAAGGGAGGGACATATCATGCGCAACAAATACAACAAGGAGCTCACGGCCCTGCGCCAGGAGCTCATTAGCATTTACTCCGCTGTGGACCTTCAGCTACATGACGCGGTGGATGCCTTGGTAAACGGCGATCGTGACAAGGCGAAGCAGGTCAAGAAGACCACGCGCGCAATTGACGATCGCTGTGAGAAGCTCGAAGACGATGCCTTCCGGCTCGTCGTCCTCCAGCAGCCGGTGGCATCCGACCTGAGGCTGATCCAATTCATCGTCTATGCGTCGTTTGACCTCGCCCGCATGAGCAGCAATGTACGCAACATCGCCAAGGCTGCCAAGCGCGCCTCGAAAGTCAAGGTGCCCGGTCAGCTGCTCGACTTGCTTGCCTCGATGGCCCATCTCGTCTACCGAGTGCTCGGCACGACCGCGGAAGCTACCGTCACAAGCGACGTGGCGCTTGTGACGACACTTCCTGCCCTTGACAATCCGGTTGACATGCTCAACAAGCAGTTTTTCCGGACGTTCGCAACGCTTTCCCCAGGGGACGACCTTGAGGCGGCGACGCGTGTGGTCATGGCCGCCCGCATGCTTGAGCGCATCTCAGACAACTCCGTTGACGTCGGCAGCCGTCTTGTCTTGATGCTCACCGGTCGTCACGTGCACCTCCAAGAGCTCTCTGAGCTTGACGATCGCGAGATCGCCTCCCTGTATACGCCTCGCTCGGCCGATCTGCTTGCAGATATCGATCTTGATCGCGAGCTGGCGGAGCAGATCCCAGAGGTAGACTTTGCGCGCAAGCCTGACAGGCGAGAGGTGCTTGAGGAGCTGGGCTTGGAGAGCACGACGGCCGGCAGCGTCGAAGGCGACGGATCATCTGTAGACTCTGAGAACGGCAATGATTCTCGCTCAGATGGGGAAGAAGAAGGGCAACCGGGCCCACAGCCTGGCACACACATCAGTAGTGACAATCATGGCGAAGTGAATGGAAACCACACAAACGACCAAAAGAAGGAAGATCGTACCAATGAGTGATATGACTTCAGAAGAGTATGGGGGGTTCCTGCAAAAAAGGCGTGGAGAGATTCTCGAGCGTGTTGAGGCCGCGGCACGGCGCGCAGGAAGAGACAGCTCGAAGATCTCCATGATCGCCGTTTCAAAGACGGTCGACATACCTGAGGTGGTATTGGCCCACGCGGCAGGATATCAGGCTTTTGGTGAGAACCGCCCTCAGGAGCTCAAGCGCAAGATCGACGGGCTCGCAGCCTATCCTGAGATGTCAGATGTCCGTTTCGATATGATCGGAAACCTCCAGACAAACAAGATCAATCAGGTCCTTGATTGCGATGTCACGCTCGTACACTCAATATCCTCATCGCATTTGGCCCAAGCCGTCTCCAAGCGAGCGGTTGCGCGCGGCAAGCACACTCATGCGCTGCTTGAGGTCAATGTCTCAGGAGAAGCGTCGAAGTCAGGGTTTGCGCCAGCAGAGCTGCGCAAGGCTATCGGCGGCCTTCTGGAGCTGCCGGGGCTGTCGATCGAGGGCTTCATGACCATGGCCCCTGCAGGCGACATGGTCGCCGCACGGCGCACCTTCTCTGGCCTGCGTGAGTTGCGCGATGAGCTGGCTAGTTCCCATGGAATGCCATTCAAGATCTTGTCTTGCGGCATGAGCGACGATTTTGAGATAGCTGTCGAGGAAGGAGCCACGCTCTTGAGGCTTGGAAGAGTCGTGTTTGATCCCGCTTATGCGCTTCACTAGGGGTCTTGGTCTGCTAGATTAGTGCTGTACGGCGTTGCCGTACAGGTGAGAAGGGCATCACAATGAGCTTTATTGACAACATCAGGGACAGGTTTAGCCATAACCGCGATGATGATTACTACGACGATCAAGACTACGACGACGACTACTACGATGATGACAACGCGCCACAAGATGATGGCGAAGGACAGAAGACAGGCTTGCTTGGCAACTCGCGCCGCCCCGAGCCCGAGAGCGTTTCGGTGTACACGCGCTCCGGTCGACCCTTGGGCTCTGCAGGGCCCACTACGACGGCGCCTGCGCGCAACGGGACCTATGGGAACTACCACCAAGCCGAGCAGCAGAGGCCCGTCACGACACGGCGCAGCTCCGAGGAACGCGGGGGCAAAGATGACGAATACGAGCGCGTGGGCTTTGACGAGCAGCATCCGGCTCGCGACGTTCCTTTCGGGACGTCTGGCGCCCCAACCCCAGGGGACATAGGGGGGCGTGCCATCCCGCGGGCAAGCTCGGGGAAGCTGCCGCCGTATGTGCTGAAGCCCGCCGCCTATGACGACGTGCAGATGGTCGTGCGTCGTGTGCGCACCAACCAGCCTGTGGTGCTCGTCTTCCGCAACACGAACATCGAGGCTGCGAAGCGCATACTCGACTTCAGCTTCGGCCTCGCGATGGGCGTTGGCGGCCAAGTGCAGGAGCTAGGAGACCGTGTGTTTGTGGTGCTTCCGGCAAATGTTGAACTTTCGAAATCGGATATCGATAAGTTGGTCGCCGACGGCGACCTGGTGAGGTAGTCATGGCTGTATATGATTGCAAGCTTGGGGTCATCGGCGCAGGCGCGATGGGCGGCGCGATCGCCGCAGGGCTGGCCTCCTCGTCAGCCTTGCCATCCGGTGCCGTGTCTGCGTGTGACCATCATGCGGACAAGCTCTCAAGGTTGGAGAAGCTGGGCGTTGCGACCTATACGACAGCAGAGGAACTCCTTGCGTCGGATCCCGACGTCGTCGTGCTCGCTGTGAAGCCGCAGGTGCTCTTTTCGCTGCTCGATGAGATCGCCACTGCGCTTTCAGGGCGTTTGGTCATCTCTATCGCAGCAGGCGTATCCCTTGGTTCGCTTGAAGATGCGCTCCCGGGTGCGCGCGTCGTGCGGGCCATGCCAAACCTTCCCATTCAGGCCAAGCAGGGTGCCACAGCGCTCGCAAAGGGAAGCACCGCAAGCGAAGCAGACGTCTCGCTTGTGCGCTCTGTCTTTGGTGCCTTGGGCGTGTGCGAGGTAATGCGCGAAGATCAGCTTGACGCCGAAGGGGCTGTGGTCGGCTGTGGCCCTGCCTTTTTCGCCCTTATGGTTGACGCGCTCACTCGTGCCGGCGTGCGTGCTGGGCTTCCGGCTGCGAGCCTGCGACCGATGGTAGCCTCCACCATGGGAGGCGTTGCAGCACAGCTTTTGAGCAGCGGCGAGCATCCACGGGCTTACATGGAAAAGGTCACCTCGCCTGGAGGCACGACAGCTGAGGCGCTCAAGGCTTTTGAGCCGGCCTTGGTCGAAGGCTCGTATGCGGCAATCGATGCTGCGCTTGCCCGCACGCGAGAACTGGCAGGATAGTGAATGTATACCTTTGCCGTTATCTTCTCGCGCCTTGTGGATTTTTACGAGATACTCATCTTTGTCTGGTGCCTGCTTAGCTGGATACCGCGAAGGGGTGGGGGTTTCGTTGATGACCTGACTCAGGTGCTGGGGAAGATCGTGTGGCCGTATTTGTCGTTTTTCCGTCGATTCATACCGCCGCTCGGAATGGTTGACTTTTCGCCCATTGTGGCTATGTTGGCTCTTGAGGTCCTTAGGCAAATAGTTGTGGCTATACTCGTATAGGAGCTGCTATTGCAGCGCAGTAATGCCCAATCGAAAGGGAAAAAGATGGCAATCACACCACAAGACATCGAACAACTCACCTTCTCCCCATCTAAGAAGGGCTACGACACAGAGGAGGTCGACGCCTTTCTCGACCGGCTTTCTGGCGAGGTTGACGCGATGCTCCAAAAGATCGCGGACCTCAAAGGTCGCCTGAACACCTCCGAGCAGCAGCTGAGCGCCTCCCAAGAAGAGGTCAGCAAGTTGCAGGCGCAGCTTTCTGAAGCGCAGGCGGCTCCCAGCCCATCGGCGGCACATGTCTCTTCGGCTTCGCCTGCGACGACTGCCTCTGAGCATCAGATCTCACAGGTACTGATCGTAGCTCAGCAAAGCGCTGACAAGCTTGTCGCGGACGCTCGCGAAAACGCTGAGAAGATCCGCAACGAGGCTGATCAAAAGGCTCGCGAGGTCATTCGCCAGGCGCTGGCGGAAAAGCAAAATGAGCTTGATGAGATCGATCGCCTCAAGCAGTCGCGCGAGGACTTCCGTGATGAGTACAAGAAGCTGTTACAGCACTTCATAGATGACGCCGACTCTGTATTTCCTGCAAAGACGCTTCCCACTCCAAATGGCTCTGAGGCTGTGACCCAGTCATTTACGACGCCTGTCTCCGCTCCGGCTACTCCGGCTCCTGCCCCTGAGCCCTCGGCGCCTGATGCGAACGCAACGATAATGACGCAGTCACTCACAGGCGCGAAGCCCGTGAGCTCCCCATCAGACTTCAACGACTTGGATTAGGCCTCGCCCGCTACCCTCTGGTCTGGATTACGATATGGTTGCTCGTCGTGTTGTCGCTGGCAAGGGACCCCGCATACGCGGGGTCCCTATTTGTTGTATAGGCTGTCTCCTAAGGCTTCAAGCTTAGCTCTGGCAGCTCTGCCCAAAAGCGCTTCGGCATCCAGTGCGCGCGCAGGTCATAGCCACGATGTGTCTTGTCTCGGCCAGGAAGCTGCATGCTGGCGTAGTAGCGTTGCCACATTGCCTGCATCTGCCTTTCGTCATCTGCATAGTCCTCACGGGTCGCCAGCCCTTCAGCGGTGCGCTGGTCGAGCCTTACAACGGCGCAGCTGCTGGAGCGCTCTCCATCATACAGAGCCGCGCACAGGTGGCCGGGATCGACAAGGCAGAAGCGCTCAGAGCCCATGCGTGTAGCGAAGTATTGGCAGGTGAGTGGTATGGTATCGGCTTTCGGACGGAAAAGGGCCCACCAGCTTCCGTCTGACATGTGCGAGAAGCGCACGAATTGCCGTGTATGCTCGCACTCGTTGCAGACAAAGCGCGCGAGATTGTTGAGAGCGCTCACATTTGGGTCGGCGATCATGTCTTTGAGTCGTTGACCTGCGGAAAACCCGAGCCGAACATAGCGATGCACGATTTCAGGCATGTGAGGGTCGTCTGAGGCACAGGCCAGCACGATGCGCCAGGCCATTGTCTTGCCTGGTCCTTGCCTTCCCGCAAAGCCGCTCCAGACGCGTTGGGCGAGGATTGCCGCTGCGTCGCTGGCCGCCAGCCTAATGTCGGACTCTCCAAGCCTCAGCTGTGGGCAGGCACTGGACACGAGGCGGATCTGCCCCTCCTGGACATGAGCTAGATATCCAAGGCCTGTGGCTGCGAGCACTCCTTCGAGCGTCGGCTCACAGACAAGCGCGATCTGCTGCCCTTTGGAAGCAGCGCTGGCCAGGCATTGCACTAGTGGCGCGAGCTCTACGGGCAGGGTGCTAGAACAAGGAGAGCTGGCTTTGCTCGTAAGACCTGCGCGTGCGAATGTAGGAGCTTGACGTGGCATCGCGTATCGCCTCCTGACGAAGGACGCCTGCGTCCAGTGGCAGGCTGCTCTGTCTTTTTCCGTTGCATGACAAGAAAGGTGCTGCCCGCTTGAGGACGATGTGCAGCCTTCGCAGGTCATCGAAGCCAAGCCTGCGTGCCTTGCGTGCCGCGAGAATCCGGCGCGCGCCCACGGGCCCTATGCCGGGCACGCGAAGGAGCTGCTGGAGCGTCGCCTCCATGACCTCCACGGGGAAAAGGTTGATGTTGCGCAGTGCCCATGCGAGCTTCGGATCGACGTCAAGGTCAAGCCACGGCTCTTGTGGGTTTGTGAGCTCGTCAGCCGAGAACGCATAGTAGCGCATCAGCCAATCGGCCTGGTAGAGCCTATGTTCGCGACGCAATGGCACCGGCGTGCCGGTGGCTGGCAGCCGATCGTCGGCCATGACGGGGACATAGGCAGAGAAGAAGATCCGCTTGAGGTCGAACTGCTCGTACAGCGCGCTGGAGAGCTTGAGGATCTGGTTGTCGCTTTCAGGGGTCGCCCCTATTATGAGCTGAGTCGATTGTCCTGCCGGCGCGAAGCTGCGTCTTGAAGTTGCCACGCGCGCGTGGCGGCGGAGCGTGTAGCGCGCGCCCCATCCCCCAAGCTCGGCTCCCTCGCGCTCAAAGGAGCGCTCGGACTTTGGGCGTAGCGCTGATGCGGGCAGGCCGGCCGTGCCTGTGGCCAATGCGAGCAAGTCGGCATCCTGCGTGTCTCGAGGGGGGAGCCCCTTCCTTCTTTTTGGCGCTTGCGCTAGGAGTTGCTCCTCGGCGGTCCTTTCTCGGAAAATCTGCTCCATCGGGCGCACGATCTGCCCTTTGTCTTTGTCGGGGCAAAGCGCCGTCAGCGACCGGGCGCTCGGCAGCTCGAGGTTGACGCTCAGGCGGTCAGAGAGGTGTCCAATGACGTCGATCAGCTCCGGGGAGGTCCCCGGAATGACCTTGGTGTGGACATAGCCTCGGAAATGCAGCTCGCCTCGCAAGATGCGCAGGCAGGCGATCATGCGTTCGGCAGTATTGTCTGCGTCTTTGAGCACCGCTGAAGAAAGAAACAGGCCCTCGATGTAGTTGCGCTTATAAAAGTCAAGCGTCAGCGCCGCTAGCTCCCTTGGTCCGAACGTGGCGCGGGAGCAGCGGGCAGAGCGTCGATTGACGCAGTAGGCGCAGTCGTAGCTGCAGGCATTGGAAAGAAGGACCTTGAGCAATGTGATGCAGCGACCATCCGCAGAAAAGCTGTGACAGCAGCCGGCTGGCAAGGTGCAGCCGACCTCGCCGCGCCGGGGCGTGCGGCGCGAGCCTGAGGATGTGCAGGCGACGTCGTACTTTGCGGCGTCGGCGAGTATGGTGAGCTTATCGTAGCAGTCCATGGGCATCTGCCTTAGCTTTAGAACCTATGTTCTGCTAAGTATAGCGCGCAGCGAACAAAAAGAGGGCAGGGCAGCGTGGCAAGCGATTGCCCTGCAGCTGCAACCTGCGCGAAGCGAGCCGATAAGCCGGGTTCTGTCGTGGACGGTCATTTATCTACAGCAAGCGTTGCCGCTTGCCTTTAGCGCGCAACCCGAGCGCAGTGCGGGCCACACTGGAGCGCTCCTATTTGCGCTTGCTCCGGAAGGGGCTTGCCAAGCCGCCCTATCACCAAGGCGCTGGTGGTCTTTTGCACCACCGTTTCAGCTTTTCTCTCAGCAGCGACAGCTGCCAGCGGGAGTCTTCTTTTCTGCGGCGCTTTCCGTCGGGTCACCCCGCCCGGCTGTTAGCCGGCTTCCTGCCCTCTGGAGCCCGGACTTTCCTCATAGTGCACGTCATGTGCATCACGCGATCGCCTGGCCCGCTTCGCGTGGGTGAGTATATCACCAAACGACGCCATGCGCGCTATCATAGCAAGTGCGCATAAGGCAGAAGGGGGCGTTTTGACACAGCTTTTCGCAAGCGACCTAGACGGTACGCTGCTTAACCCTCTGCATGTGACGGACCGTACGATTGTCCGGGCCGTGCGTGCGGCCATAGCCTCTGGGCGTCACTTCGCGATCGCGACAGGCCGCTTCATGCGCTCTGGCAAGGCAATTGGCTTTGGCGAGCTGCCTGTTGAGGTGGTTTGCGCCAACGGCGCGCTCGTTTTTGGCCAGTCAGGCCAGCTTTTGCGCTCCATGCCACTTGACAGCTCATTTGTTGAGGAGCTGCTTCGCAGCTTTCCGACGATAGGGTTTGATTTCATAGGCACGCAACACATCTATACGCGATTGAGCGCTGCCCAGCGCGTAGCACAGCTGCGTGCGCCAAACCTGCTGGTGCGCATCGTGATGCGCGGGATGACCACAGACGCAGATGACGTCTGGGTCACAGACCAAAGCGCAGCCCAGATTCTTTCGCATGACATTGTGAAAGTAAACTGCCGCATCTCCGACGAGGGCGCCAAGACCGATCTCTCCGCTTTTTTGTATGAGCGTAGGGATAGCGTCGTAAATGCGCCGTTCAATCCTTCTATGTTCGAGATCACCGGCGTTGGCGTGGACAAGGGAGCCGCAGTTGCGTGGCTGGCTGGCTCACTGGGCATTCCAGCCGAGGACGTCGTTGTATATGGCGACGGGGGAAACGATGTGGCGATGCTGAGGCGTTTCTCGTCGCTTGGCTGCTCATATGCGACGCATGGTGCTTGTGAGCAGGCAAAGCTTGCAGCAAGCTCAACGATTGGCTCAAATGTCGTACATGCCGTTCCGCGACACGTGATGTCGATCTTGTGCGCAGAAGGCCCCATCTGTGGGGAGTAACTCCACTCATGGATTGTTTTGCTACATTTGCCGTATATATCTTGACATTGACAATTAACGCTATTAATTGAGCCTAACTTCTTTCTTTTAAAAAGAATATGTCTATAATTGACACAAATTCAAAAAGTAAGCGTATGCACATAACACCTACCTTGCTCAGACCAAATGGCTTTCGTGTCTTCGGCAAGCGGGTGGTAAGGCAAAAGGGGGACACATGCAGTCGAAGATCGCGCATGCGGCAGAGCGCAAGGCCTTTGAGATGGCCGTAGACCAGGCTATCAAGAGCTTCGATGGTCCCAAGGCGCAGCAGAATCTAGAACGGCTTCTTGACATTGGCGTGAAACTCTTGTCAGACACTGCCCCAGACATGGCGAACGCCTTGAGGCAGGCTTTCTATCCTGGCTCCAAGTGGTCGAAGTTCGTTTTGAATCTTCCGAAGCGCGTGGATCACAACATCTTGCTCACAGCCTTTACCAACGGCGGCTACGAGGCCGCTTTCCGCGGTTTGCGCACCACGACGGAATCTGCTGCCAAGTATCACTGCAACGTGCCGTGGATCATCATTTTCGACCCGACGTCAGCTTGCAACAAGCACTGCATAGGGTGCTGGTCAGCTGACTATGGCAACTGGCTTAACCTCACCTATGATGAGTGCGACAAGATTGTCACCGAGGCCAAGGAGCTTGGCTGCCATTGGTTCATGCTTACCGGCGGCGAGCCGCTCGTGCGCAAAAAGGATGTCCTTAAGCTCGCCGAGAAACACCATGACTGCCTCTTTTCCCCCTTCACGAACGGCTCCCTCATTGACCAGCCGTTCTGCGACGAGGTCAAGCGCCTCGGCAACATCGTCTTCTCCATGTCTTTGGAGGGCTTCAAGACAGCCAACGATGCGCGTCGCGGAGACGGCTCGTTCGACGAGGTTGTAAAGGCCATGGACCTTATGACGGCAAACGGGATCCCATTTGGAATCTCGACGTGCTACACCCGCAACAACGTTGAGGACGTCACCTCAGACGAGTACTACGACTTCATCTTGAAGCATGGCGCGCTTTGGCAGTGGTACTTCCACTACATGCCGGTGGGAGAGGGCGCCAATGCCGACCTCATGCCGACGGTCGAGCAGCGTGAGTACATGATCAAGCGCATACGTGCCATTCGTGACTATGAGGGTGGCAAGCCCATTATGGCCATGGACTTCCAAAACGACGGCGAGTATGTCGGCGGCTGCATAGCGGGAGGGCGCATCTTTTGCCACATCAACGCCCGGGGAGACGTGGAGCCTTGCGTCTTCATCCACTACTCCAACGCCAACATCAAGGATAAGTCGCTGCTCGAGTGCCTGCAGCAGCCGGTCTTCCAGGCCTATCGCGAGCACTACCCGTGGAACGCCAATATGCTGCGCCCCTGCCCGATGCTTGAGAACCCGGAGATCCTGCCCCAGATTGTGCACGCGGCAGGTGCCAAGTCCACAGAGTACACCTCGCCTGAGGACGTCGACCACCTCTGCGGGCGCACAAAGGCCTATGCGGACAGCTGGAAGGACGAGGCTGATCGCATCTGGAATGAGGAGCATCCCGGCGGCGTGAAGGTGTACGAGGATGACGTCTCGATGATGCCGGTGGACAAGAAGGCCAAGATGCTCGAGGAGCGCGACAAGAAGCAAGAGGTTCTCGTCGAGAGCGCTTGAGGCTCCCTACCCTAGCTTGCGGACGCTAGCTGAGGATGAAGCGCTCGAGCACCTCAGCTACCCCGCCTGCTTGACAGTCCGCCTGCGCCACATAGTCGCAGGCGTCTTTGAGGCTGTCGACGGCGTTCGCAACGGCGCAACCAAGGCCGGCAGCCTTGATCATCTGAAGGTCGTTTATGTTGTCGCCGATTGCGACGGTATCGGAGAGTTGCACGCCCAAAAGTTGCGCCAAGGCGGCAAGCCCCGCGCCCTTCTCGACGCCTTTTGGGTTGAATTCGAGGTAGCGCATCGAGGAATAGCTCACGGAAAGCTCGTCGGTGAGGGAGCCGAGGCTCCTCTCAACTCTATTCAGGTAGGCATAGTCTGGATATTCGTAGAGCACCTTGACGACTTCCTCGCCACCGAGGAAGTCGAGCGTGGGGCTGTCAATCTCCTGGACCTCCATGCGCCCTTCAAGATAGCGGCGCTCATCGTCGTTGAGGTGCCACACGTACACCGTCTTTTCGGTATACACATGGATGCAGACGTTAAAAGCCTGTCCCCTTTCATAGAGCAGCTCTGCGCGCTGCGCCTCGAGGCCTTTGAGATGCAACAGCCGGTTTCCGGCGTTTTCGGTGATGGCTCCCCCGTTGAACGAGATCGCGTACTGACCTTTGCAGTTGCGCAGCGAAAGCTCCTCGAGCGTCTTCTGAATGGTGCAGTAGCCTCGCCCTGTTGCAGGTACGAATAAGACCCCCTGGCTGGTTGCCTGCCGTATGGCATCTACGTTGCGCTGTGCGATGCAATGGTCGTAGCCGATGAGGGTTTCGTCTAGGTCACAGCAGACAATTCTGTACATCTTTGATCCTTTGCTAACGAGGGCGTGCTAGCTAATCTAGTCTAGCATCTCTTATCGGACCATGCGTATTGAGCCTAGGCTGCCGCTGACGTCATAAAACATCCATTTCATAGAAAAAACCTTGTATCTGCTCGGCGTGCCATAGTATATGAATGTCAGACGCAAGGTTGTTACTCCTCGGAGGCATTACTTGTGCAGGGGCCGATGGTCGGTTGGCTGTGCGCAGGCTATGTTCCGAAGGAGTTTTTTATGCTATTGCACGTCATAAAGAAGATCAACAACAACGTCGCTCTCGCCACAGACGAGAGCGGAGCGGAGCTTGTGATCTTTGGGCGCGGAGTCGGCTTTCCGCACATGCCGTATACCTTGCGAGACGAACGAAGGATCCAGCGCATCTTTCGCGATGTGAGCGAGCACGTGGCAGAAGCGGCGGCCACGATCTCTGACGAAGTCCTTGTCGTCTCCTCCGACATCGTTGACCTTGCCAAAGTTGAGCTCAGCGACTTGCGCTTTTCACCCAATCTCGTCTTCACCCTTGCGGATCACCTCCAATTTGCGGTTGAGCGTACAAGAGAGAACATCACGATCGAAAATCCGCTGGCTGCAGACGTCGCCTATGTCTACCCACGCGAATATGGGCTTGGCAAGACGGCCATCGGCATGGTTAAAAATCGTGTCGGCATCAGCTTGCCTGCCACAGAAGCTTGCTCGGTTGCTCTGCATCTCGTGAGCGGCGAGGCGGGTGAGGACCAGGGGGATATGGACCTCGTCGTCAAAAGCGCCAAGGCGATCGAAAAGATAACCGATATCGTCGAGGGCGAGCTTAACATCTCCATCGATCGCAATTCATATGCCTATGTGCGTTTTGTCGCACACTTGCGCTTTTTGATGGGACGCCTTTTCAAGCATGAGGCCGTCGCCTCGGAAAACGGCGCCCTTTTTGAGGAGGCCGCCAAGGACTTTCCTCGGGCATACGTCTGTGCTAGGAAAATCGATGGCTTTCTTAAGGAAGAATACGGCACGAGCTGCACCAACGAGGAAATTCTCTACCTCATGATGCATATAGGGCGTCTTGCAACGCAGCACTGACATCGGCACATGCCGCCTCGGGCCCAGGCGGAGTTTGCATAGGGGGATCCGTTAGGAGAATTCGTCTCCGAAACTGATAAGGAAAGGATTGACATGGCAAAGAAAGATTACTCAGAACTTGTCGCTGCCATCTACAAAAATGTGGGCGGCAAAGACAACATAGTGCGCGTCGCACACTGCATCACGCGATTGCGCTTCGTCTTGAAAGATGACGCCAAGGCTAACACGAAGGCCATCGAGTCGACGCCCGGCGTCATCAAGGTCATGGTTGCAAACGGCCAATACCAAATCGTTGTCGGCAACAAAGTCGAGGACGTGTACGACCAGTTCCTTGCGCGCACCGGCATCGCAGGGGGAGGCGAGGTTCCCGTCGAAGACGATGAGGAAGACCATGAAAAGAGGTCTATCGGCTCCGTTGTGATCGACCTCATCTCGGGGATATTCGCGCCGATCCTCGGGACGTTCTCGGCTGCAGGCATCATGAAGGGCCTCCTAGCCCTCTTCACGTTCCTTGGCTGGCTGCAGACGACAGATGGCGCTTACATGGTGCTATATACCGTCGCGGACGGCTTCTTCTACTTTCTCCCCGTCGTCCTTGGCATGACGGCGGCCAGGAAGTTCAAGATGAGTGAGTTCAACGGCCTGGCCATCGGCATTGCACTTGTCTATCCGACGATGGTGGCCCTTACCTCCGGCGAGGTCCTCGGCACCGTTAACCTCGGCGTGCTGGGAACGTTCTCCTGGTATGCCACGTTCTTCGGCCTGCCGATCATCATGCCTGCCTCCGGCTATACGAGCTCCGTGATACCTGTCTTGCTCATGGTATGGTTCGGCTCGAAGGTCGAGCATTGGGTCAAGAGCTGGATTCCTGACGCCCTCAAGATGTTCTTCGTGCCGCTCATTACCGTCACGGCAGCTGTCGTCGCCGGCTATCTGATCATCGGCCCCATCGCTACCGTCATCACCAACCTGCTCGAGGAATTCTTCTATTTGATCTTCAACCTGCCTGCCGTCGGCCGGCTGCTCGGGTCCGTCATCGTCTCGGCGTTCTGGATGCCCCTGGTAATTTTCGGCTTCCACTGGTCGCTCGTGCCCATAGCGCTTGTCAACCTCTCAACGCTCGGCTCTGACTATGTTCTCGCCTGCATGATCGGGCACTCATTTTCCTTGGGCGCGGTTGTTTTTGCGATGTACCTCAAGAACAAGGACGAGCAGTTTCGTGAGATCGCCTTGCCTGCCATGATCTCCGCGTTCTTCTTTGGCATCACGGAGCCTGCCATCTACGGTGTCGCCCTGCCGGACAAGAAGGCCTTCATCCACGCGTGCATCGGCTCTGTTGCCGCCGGTGTCGTCGTCGGCCTCTCCGGGTCGGTAATTTATATCTCCGGTGGCCTGGGCGTCTTTAACTGGCTATCTTATATAGATCCAAGTGGCAAGATGGGTATCACCTACATGATCTGGGCAATCATTGCCTCTCTTGTCGCCGCAGCCGTCGGCTTCGTCATTGAGATCAGCACCTACAAGGCCCCCGTGTCGGCGGAGCATGCTGCCCAATAAGGCATAAATGCATAGAAGAGGAGATCGTGGGCAAAGCCACGATCCCCTCTACGCTTATCGGCTATAAACATACAGAGAGAGGCAGCGCCTTTTAAGGAAGGAGACAGACATGACAACAGCATTTCCCGACGGCTTCTATTGGGGGGGAGCGACGGCAGCCAACCAGCTCGAAGGGGCTTGGAACGTCGACGGCCGCGGCCCGAGCGTGGACGACCACTTTCTCGGGGGCACACGCGACACGCCCCGCGAGATAACGCGCGCGATCGACCCCGACAGGTTTTATCCCAACCACGACGGCATCGACTTCTACCACCACTATGAGCAGGACATCGCGCTTTTCGCCGAGATGGGCTTCAATATGTTCCGCCTCTCGATCTCCTGGTCGCGGATCTTTCCCCACGGCGACGACGAGACGCCCAACGAGGCCGGGCTCGCCTTCTATGACCGCGTCTTCGACTGCTGCCGCGCCCACGGGATAGAGCCGCTCGTGACGATCAGCCACTACGAGATGCCCTATCACCTCGTGGAGGCCTACAACGGCTGGGCGAGCCGTGAGCTGATCGGCTTTTACGAGCGCTACTGCCACACGATCTTTGAGCGCTACCAGAACAAGGTGAGGTGGTGGCTTACCTTCAACGAGATCAACTGCGGGACCACCGAGATGGGCTCGATGCTGGAGACGGGGCTCATCCAGGGCTTCGAGGGGCCGGCAGACAGGATCCGCACGACGATGCAGGACCGCTACCAGGCACTGCACCATCAATTCGTCGCCTCGGCGCGCGTCGTCAGCTACGCCCACAAGCACTACCCGCAGTTCAAGCTCGGAAACATGGACTGCTTCATCCTGTCCTACGCGGCCACCTGCGACCCGAGCGACGAGCTTGCCAACCAGGCGGAGATGCGCCGCATGAACTGGTATTGCTCCGACGTGCAGGTGCGCGGGAGCTACCCAGGTTACGCGCGCCGCTTCTGGGAAGACAACGGCATCAAGCTGCGCGTCGAGCCCGGTGACCTGCAGGACATCAGCAAGGGGACCGTCGACTTCTACTCCCTCTCCTATTACATGAGCGGCATCGTCAGCGCGCACGACGTCGAGAAGACCTCGGCCAACATGGGCACAGGAGGCGTCAACCCCTACCTCGAGCGGACTGAGTGGGGCTGGCAGATCGACGCTTGCGGCCTGCGCTTTGCCCTCAACGAGATCTACGACCGCTACCAAATCCCCATCTTTGTCGTCGAGAACGGCATGGGCGCCAAAGACGAGCTCGTCGACGGGAAAGTTCATGACGACTACCGCATCTCCTACCTGAAAAAGCACGTGAGGGCCATGCGGGAGGCCATAGCCGATGGCGTCGAGCTGCTCGGCTATACCTGGTGGGGGCCAATCGACCTCGTCAGCGCCGGCACAGGCGAGATGCGCAAGCGCTACGGCTTCATCTACGTCGACAAGCACGATGATGGCATGGGGACCTATCAGCGCATTCGCAAGGATTCCTTCTACGCTTACCAGAAGATAATCAAGTCAAACGGAGCACAGGGCGTCGACTAGCCTTAAGATAAGATCATCAGATGGCTTGTCTCGATTGAGGCTCTGACAGAAGGAGAGAAAATGGGTTTTTTTGACAAGTTCAAGAAGGCTGAGCCTGCGAAGCCTGCTCCCATTACAGTTAAAACGGTTCCCACGGCCGTCTACGCTCCCGTTGCAGGAGAGGGAGTAGAACAGGCATCGCTGCCCGATCAGGTCTTTGCAAGCGGCGTTATGGGCAAGGCCTACGGCATCAAGCCGGAAGGCGGCGTTATCTATGCCCCGGTTGCCGGAACGATCACTGCTACAACCGACACGCTGCACGCGGTTGGGCTGTCGACTGATGATGACATCGAGGTGCTGATTCATGTTGGCGTTGACACCGTCAACATGAAGGGCGAGGGCTTTACTGGATTTATCGAGAAGGGCCAACGCATCGTCGCCGGTGAGCCGCTGATGACCTTTGACAGCGAAAAAATCAAGAAGGCCGGCTATGACGACACGGTGATAGTCGTTATCACCAACACTGACGACTTGGCCAAGGTCGAGCCCATCGCTGCGAAGCATGTGGACGCCGGCGAGAAGATATTTGACGTTAAGGTCGCGAACTAGCGCGTGTCCTCCTCGTTTCGCACGCTTAGGCAAGGCCAAGAAGCCACAGCCGAAATCGAGAGGCGTCGAAGTCGCTTCATAGCGCAGTTCCAGCAGGTGCGCGGCGAGCGAGAGGCAAAGTCCTATGAGCAGAAGGTGCGCTCTCGCCACCGGGACGCGCGTCACAATGTCTGTGCTTGGGTGCTCTCAGGGGGGCAGAAGCACTGCTCAGACGATGGAGAGCCGCAGCATACGGCTGGGCCACCTGTGCTCGACGCATTGTGTGGGGCAGGCTTGGCAGACGTATGCTGTGTCGTGACGCGATATTTCGGGGGCACCTTGCTGGGCCCGGGCGGCCTCGTGCGTGCCTATGCGAGGGCGACGGAGCAGGCCATTTTGGCTGGCGAGCAAGCAGGCCTCCTCATCACGATGGAGCTGGTGACGCCTGTGACCTGTGCCGTCCCCTACAGTGCCTACGGAAGGGTGGAACACCTTGTAAAGGCCTGCTCAGGCAAGGTCTCCGATGTGATCTTTTCGGAAGACGTGCAGCTCAACTGTCTCTTTAGAACCGGAGATGAGGATCGTTTTGTGAGCCTGATACGTGATCTCGCAGCAGGGGAGGACCTCTGCAAGTTGGGCAACCCTCGCTTTGGCGAGTTTAGGCATGGCGGTTAGCGCGTAGGCACGGATATGAGCGTGCACGCTGCATCTTGTACGGGCTGGCGATGGCGGCAGAGGAGACAAGATGGCCGATCCAAAAGATGATGTCGACCACGTTGTTGCTGGTCTTTCTCTTGAGGAGCAAGTGGAGCTCGGGGTAGGTGAAGACTTCTGGCACACGAAGGCCTATCCTGGCAAGGGAGTGCCAGCTCTTGTTGTTTCTGATGGGCCCAATGGGCTTCGCTTCCAAGGTGCGAGTCATGAACACGTGGGCCATCCCGGAGAAGCGGCCCTAGCCACCTGCTATCCTTGCTCTGCTACCGTAGCAGCTACCTGGGATCGTAGGCTTGCGTTCGACGTGGGACGCTCGATTGGCAGCGAAGCGCGCGCTCTCGGTGTTGGCGTCGTGCTGGGGCCGGGCCTCAACATTCAGCGCAGCCCTTGCTGTGGCCGCAACTTTGAGTACTACAGCGAAGATCCCTTACTCGCAGGTGAGATGGGCGCGGCTTTCGTGGAGGGCGTGCAGTCCATGGGCGTGGGGTCTTGCATCAAGCACTTCGCGCTGAATTCGCAGGAGTACAAGAGATTTTCCAACGACGCGCAGGCTGACGAGCGCACAATGCGAGAGCTGTATCTGTCGGCATTTGAGCGCGTAATCAAGCTTGCGCATCCTGTGATGCTCATGAGCGCCTACAACAAGGTGAACGGCACGTATTGCTCGGACAATGCATGGCTGCTCAAAGATGTGTTGCGCGAAGAATGGGGCTTTGGTGGCGTCGTCGTCACTGACTGGGGCGGCATGCATGACCGAGTTGCAGCCTATGAGGCAGGCTGCGACCTTGCCATGCCGGGGGGATCGCACCATCAGCAGCGCCGTGCGCTCTCGGCTGTCAAAGCGGGCCTTCTTGATCCTGAGCTCATTCATGCATCCGCTGCTCGCCTTGTCAGGCTTGCCCTCAGGCAGGAGAGCCTAGCGGAAAATTCGCCGGCGGCCGACTTGATAGCCTGTCACACTGTCGCCTTGCAGGCGGCGCGTGAGGGCATTGTGCTGCTGTCCAACAAAGCTGCGCTGCCTCTCGTAGCAGGGCAGAAGGTTGCCCTTATAGGTTCCATGGCGCGCAGTCCTCGTTATCAAGGTGCCGGCTCAAGTCACATCAACTGCAGGGGCGTCTCCTCGCTTCTCGCGTGCGAGCCCACATGGACCTATGCAGAGGGCTATGACGAAGATGGTGCTACTTCAGAAGTGCTCCTTGCCGCTGCCGTTGAGACGGCTCGCAGCGCGGACATCTCTGTCGTACTCGTCGGCTTGCCCGAAAAGTTCGAGAGCGAGGGCTTCGATCGTGCGTCGATGTCGCTGCCTGAGGGGATGCTGCGCATTGTACATGAGGTCTGTGCAGCATCCTCGCGAAGCGTCGTCGTTCTTCTCGGCGGCAGTCCCATGGAGCTGCCTTTCGCCGATGAAGCTGACGCCCTCATATGGGCCGGGCTTGGCGGGGAGGCATGCAGTGAGGCCCTCGACGACGTGCTGCGCGGCGTGGTGAGCCCTTCGGGGAGGCTGGCCGAGAGCTGGCCTATACGCTATGCGGACGCGCCTTGCTCTGGCTTTTGGGGAAAGCTCCATCGTGACGGGCAGTATCGTGAGGGGCTGTACGTGGGCTATCGCTACTACGAGAGCGCGGGCGTGCCGGTGAGGTTTTGCTTCGGGCATGGCCTGTCCTACGTGACGTTTGAGTACGCTCAGCTCTCTGTTAAAGCGGGCGGGGCGTCGGTTTCCTTGCGGGTGGCCAACAGCGGCCCATGTGACGGGGCCGAGGTCGTTCAAGCCTATGTGGAGCCGCCTGTCGGCGGCCCGTATCGGCCTCGGCGCATCCTTGCAGGCTTCGAGCGGATCTTTCTTGTCGCAGGCGAGTCTCAAGAAGTTCGCATAAGCCTCGACTCACGTGCCTTTCAGGTTTGGGATGGTAGCTGGAAGCAGGTCGCCGGTGACTATGTGATTGCCGTTGGTGCGTCGGTGCAAGACATTCGCTTGCGTACGAGCGTGCACCTTGGTGGTGAGGCGCTCTCTGCCCCATCGTGGCAGGCGGGCAGTTGGTATGAGCAGCCTCATGGCCTTCCCTCCCAGAGGGACTTCGAGCTCATGCTGGGGCATAAGATAGTGGAGCACGTGCCGTCTAAGGGCAGCTACAACGAGGAGAGCACGTTGCTTGACCTCTCAGGCACAAGCCGGCTCGCTCGTCTTGTCGTGGAGGCCATGACGGGGGCGATCGTGAGGCATGGCGGCGGAGATCCGGATGATCCCAACTGTCATATGGCCATTGCCTCCTCTGTTGACAACGCGCTGTTCGGTCTTGTCAACATATCGGGTGGTGCCTTTCCCGAGGCAGTCATGAAGCTTCTGCTGCGCATCGCGAACTAACGAGAGAGCATTACAGGCTAACGAGCATCGCGAGCTAGCAGTACATATTGGTATTTGGAGCTAACAAAGGTAGCGTCACAGTCGCTTGGTCGGGTATGTAGCAACCCATCTTCATCGGCCAAAAAAGGTCTCAAAAAGAGAGACCTAGTAGTTAAGCCCAGACTGAGAAGCAAAGACTCAATAGCTGAGCCCATAGACATTCTTGGCGGATCGTTCGAAGCCTGTAGCGTCTCCCTTATAGAGGAGCGCCTGCATGCCGGCCGCTTCGGCTCCCTGGCAGTTGTCAATGTTGTCGTCCACGAAAAGGCAACTCTTCGCATTCAGTTGATATCGGGCACAAAGTGCCTGGTAAATCATTGGATCTGGCTTCATGAGGCGCTCGAAGGCTGATACCATGAAACCGTCCATATAAGGGAAGCTCGGTATGCGCTCTTTCATCTTCCACCAGCGAATGCCAGCATTGGACAACAGGTAGCAGCCATATCCTGCATCATGCAACCTTCTTACTTGGTCGTTCATGGCAGGCAGCGTGGGTTGGTGCTCTTGCCACTCCGCGAAACCCCTGTGCATGGGCTCCCACAGTCGTTGGGGGAGGCGGCGGCGTGCCATGCGCTCCATTGTTGGCTCGCTTATCACGCCGGCGTCTAGCAAGGGCCAAGATGGGTTGGCATACAGCGCTTTTTCGATGAGCGACGCATCGTCATCATTGCTAACAAAAAGATGAGAGAAGAGGTGCGTATCGAAATCCATTAAGACTCCGCCCATGTCAAACACCACATTGTCGATTGCTGCCTTATCTGCCATAGGCTCTCTTTCCTACGTATCGGCCATCTCATGGCCCTAGCTTAACTGACCTCGCTGGGCTTTGCTTCCTTTTCATGCTTTTACACTTTTTCGGCATTCCGAACACGTTCCTAACGCTTCAATCCTAGTCTTGAGCCAATGCTAGGTTGATGTCAGGTTGAGCTGCATGTCCAGATCTCGATTCAGGGGGGCACATCTAGATCACATATCTAGATGTGTGCATCGATATGACGCACATCTAGAAAAGTTCTAAGACTGATATAATGATGAGCTGCATGTATAATTATTGAAATTAAAACAAGACCTACATGTGCGCAATTCTTGCTTGTTCCATTACGCACATCTACATATGCGTAATGGAACAATGTGCAATGCGCAAGGGACAACATACATATGTGCTGTGCCAGCGTGTGTTATCGCGCCTAAGACCGGCAAAGTACCTAAAGCCGCAACAAAACTGTGCGGCAAAGCTGCAGGTAACAATTTTCTTGCGGCCATCCACTAAGGGTAAGGACCTTTGCAGAATAAGAAGGAAACGAGGGAGGGCGAAATTAAGCCAACGCCGAGCTCCCGCGCCGAACACCGGTGCTGAGCTATGGCGTCTACCCCGAACCCCGAAGCCAAACCCCTTATTTGCTAGTCCAGCGGTGGCAGCGCACAGCCGAAGCCAGACCAAGGGGCTACATCCTCAGCCGTTGTGCGGTCATAGAGTTCGAGCAGCTCGTGCGGCACGAACTCACGCCGGACAACGATTTCTCCACCATAGTGATGGAACCAGTCAGCAGACACGACAAGGTAGCCGTCCTTGCAGCTCTTGTCGCCCCAACTATTCTCGACGCGCCAAGCGACGGGCGCCCCGTGCTCATTGAGCTCAACGCCTTGGAAACACATGGCATGCGTCAGAGAGCTTTCGCGCAAGTCATACATGTCAGCGCGGTCCATAGCAAAATCTATGTCAAAGAGTGCGCCGTAGTCCATCGTGTCTGTGGCAAGGATGCCGCCGAAATCCTCATCCCCGCGAGGGAAGTCTTGCATCACGTCGCAAGCCATCTCACATGGGATGCCGCTGCGAAGTGACGCGATCGCTGCGGCATCGAGGATCTCAGGGGCGACATTGAACATGCGAATGGGCCTGCCACCGACAATGCTGTCTGTGTATGTCAGATGGTAGACGTGGCCGAACGGTCGCTTATCGCCAGGCAAAGAAATGAGCTCCACATAATCTGCGGGGTCAGCCGGGACATAGCGCTCAACGAATTGGCGCGGGGTTATCTGCGGGTCACGAAGAATGCGGCGGGGCTTTTCGTCCCTTTCATCCTCCTCGCCATTTTCGCCCTTCTCCTCCTGGTCGCCCTTATCGTCTTCTTCGGTTGCGCACTTGCTGCCTGAGGCAGCGCCAGGCTTCTCTGCCTGCGCAGCTCCTTGCTGCTCGGTGACCTTGGTAGGGTCAACCTTCGCGTCTTTGCCAACGGGAGTCTCTAAGTCGAACGTCTCGGGCGGCTCACCGAGGCAAATGGCAAGCAGGCGCCAGACCTCCTCGAGCATCGGGCCCTTAGCAGCTCGCAGCGCCTCTTTCTCAGCGCCGTCTCCTCTCATCTGGCGCAGCCTCGCCGCGTCACGACGTATGAGCCGTCCAAGTCGGGCGTTCATCTGGGTGGAGTCTTTCGAGCTAGCCGTCTCAGGCATAGCCTTCGACGGGACGAGGCCCCATTTCGTAACAAGGTTCATGGCAAAGGGGTAGTAGCCGCCGTCACCCATGCCTTCTGTGAGCACAAAGTCAAGCGCCCTGTCGTCATATGGCCTATCGACAAGGTTGATCAAACGTTCTAGCGTGGCGTTCGCCTTTTCGAGCTTGTCGTAAAACATGCCATAGGCCTGCGAGAATTCGAAGTCGTCGACGTCGAGGAGCTCCATTGTGGATGCGCGCAACACGTTGAAGGCGGAGTACATCCAGCAGCGTCCCGAATGGCGCTGGTTGGTCACCTTGCCGACTCGCTTGCGGCTCACTGAAAACGTGTCATGGTAGCTGCGCATCGCCGATGCGTTGCGCGCTGCCGCATTGACGCCTGACGCTACGACGGCGTTGCGAGCGATGCGGTTGGCGCGGGAGCTGAGGAAGGCCTGCCTCTGGGCGTCTGACCAACCCTGTGGAAGAGCTGAAGAGCTTGGCATCGGCTCATCTCCTAATCAGAAAGCGCGAGGGAGCCCATCGGATCCCATGGCGCCAGTACGATCGGCTCTTCGGTCTCAAAGATGTGGCGCTCCGGCTCGCTCAAATACTTTTTGTTCACTACGACTTGGTAGACGTACTCGTCAAACCATGCGTCACTCATGGTGTCGAAACCCTCGCGCCCATGATCCTCGCCCCAGCTGTTTTCAACCTTCCAAAGCGTCGGCTCTTTGTTCTTGTCGAGGCGCACGCCCTCAAGCACCATGGCGTGAGTCATCCTTGAGTCGCCGAAGTCAAGGCGCTCTGCCTTGCTCAGCGCACCCTCGACGGGAAAGCCGAAGAGGCTGTCGACGTCAAGCGCCGCCGTGTCCATGATGCCCTCGTCACGTAGGTACGACTGGGCGACGTCGCATCCGAACCATACCGGCAGGCCGTCTTGGAGCTGCGCAAGCGCTAGCTGCTTGAGCCGCTTCGCAGGCAGATTCAAATAGCGCACGCCGCCGGCCTCGACGACGTTTCCGAGCCGGTCGACGGTATAGGTGTGATTAAACGGCTTGTCGGCGGTAGGGGCGCTGATCAAGGAGACATATGCGTCGATGTCAATGTCACAGGCTGCGTCGAAGAAGCCCTTTGGCGTGAAGGTCCCTGACAGCTCGTCCACAAGCTTTCCATCTTTGTCGTGCACGCGGCTCTCAAAGCTCTCAGGGGGCTCTCCGAGGCAGATGGCTAGCAGTCGCCACACCTCATGCAGCTGCTCCTTGCGCATCGCAAGCAAATCGTCCATTGAGGCGCCCGCAGCGCTGGTTTCGCGCAGGCGCTTCGCAGCTCCGCGCAGATACCTAGTCAAATAGCGATCCATCTCGGCGGTGTTTTCGGAGCAGGCTGTCTCAGGCATAGTCTCCTTCGGCACGACGCCATATTTCTTCATGAGGGCGCGGAACATGTCCCATTGCCCGCCGTCGCCTATGGGGTCTGCAAGAAGAAAGGCCATGAGGCGCCCGTCGAGCGGCTCGTCGAGCGTGTCTAGGATGTTGCCGAGGAACCAGTTTGATTTTTCGAGCTTATCAAAGAACAGCGAATAGGCTTGGGAGAACTCGAAGGTCTCGAGCTTGAATTTCTTGATGGTCGAGAGGCGCAGCATGTTAAGGCTTGCGAACATCCAACAGCGCCCGGAGCGCTTCTGGTCGCAACGCTTTCCCTGCTTTATGTCTATGTCGAATCCCAAGGCGTTGCGAGCTACGCCCTCTGGGACGCGTGATGCCTTACGTATGCCTGCTGAGCTCGCTGCGTTGTGCGCAATGAGCGCGCTGCGGTCTTCCTCAAAGTCCTTGCGCGCACACTTTCTATCCTCTGCAGTCACGCGTTTCATCTCATTGGGCGTCTTCGTTTGGTGCATTTGTCCTCCTTATGTAGTGCCCATCAAGTATTCTGCCCAGTAGTTTTCCCATACATGAGCTCTTCTGCTTATTGACCATCCCAAGCATATCGCATGCTCTGCGGTCAGTGAAAACGAAAAACCTACAGAAAAGGGGAGAGCTGTCTGGGCGTTGTCAATTGGCTGTATGAAGAGCCGCTGGCCGTCTGAATACTATCTATTGGCTGCCTGAAGCTCAACTGTTTGCGCGGAAATGGCGGGCGTGCTTGGGAAGCGGGGAGTAGGCGCCTGCGGCCTCGCTATCCTTCCCGAGGGAAGACCCGCCCGAATTGCTTCGCTTGAGCAGGGCATCTCCACCTCCATCGGCAACGCCAAGCCTGCGCAGCAAGGCGACGCATTGGTCATGCTCTTCGGCAGCTTTTTTGAACAGCGGCAGGTTGCAGTCAGCGCCTAGCTTCACAAACTCGAGATAGGCGTCATATGGCTGGGGGTCAGCAGCCACGACGAGATGAATGGCAAGGCGCAGGCAAAAGCCGTCGAGCGGGGCGGCGGCGAGCCTTCCTATGAGGCGCCCCATGCGCCGCTCAGGCTGTCCGCGCAACATAATGACCGTTTCGGCCGAGAGAACCCTTTTCGCCTCAATGGTTTCAAAGCCCACGCGTGTAAGCTCAAGCAGCGCATGGTCTTCATCGATGTCAAGATAGCCTGGCACATAGGCAGTACGCTTGAAAATAGGATTGTAGTTAGGATCGTGCATGAGGCAGCCCCTTCGTGGACGGATTGCGCGTACCTTATTTCGTAAGAGCCTACTACTTTGATGCATGCGCCTTGCTTTCAATTCATTTGCAGGCTTGAAGTAACAGCTTTTGCCACCGCGCTATACTGACATGAACACGGCAACCAACAGGCGCGTAAAGAGGAAGAAGTCACATGATGCACGTATTGCCGGAGGGGGAGCTTTGCCTACCTGGCTATGCGATGCGTATCATCACTCTGCTAGAATCTGTGGGATTTGAGGCTTGGGCTGTAGGGGGCTGGGTGCGCGACGCCTTGCTCGGGCAGGCAGGTCATGACGTCGACGTCGCGAGCTCTGCCACATGGCAGCAATGCGAGGACACCCTGCACGCGGCGGGAATAGAGGTTCATCGGACCGGGGTCGCCCATGGCACGGTGACTGCCGTTTGCGAAGGCAATCCCGTTGAGGTCACGACATACCGCGTGGAAGGCGCCTATTCCGACCGCCGCCATCCTGATGAGGTACGGTTCGTGCGCGACATCCATGAGGACTTGGGCAGGCGCGACTTTACCATCAATGCGATGGCGTACCATCCCTCCCGCGGCCTGTTGGATCCCTACGGAGGTCGCGCCGATCTCAAAGCTGGCCTGATACGTGCCGTTGGGGATCCATATCTGCGCTTCGGCGAAGATGCGCTGAGGGTGCTGCGCGCCGTGCGTTTTGCCTGCAGGTTCCGCTTTGAAGTCGAGCGTGCGACGCAAAGCGCCTTGAATGCCTGCGCCTCCGAGCTCGCAGCGGTCAGTCCCGAGCGCATCGGGCAAGAGCTGGATGGCATTGTCAGGACCGGCCGGGCTGGGTGGGCCCTTCTCAACGAGACCGACGCCATGGCAGCGGCCATACCCGAGTTGTCTGCACTGCGAGGCTTCGACCAGCGGAGCCCCTATCATGCCTACGACGCACTCGAGCATACCGCGCGCGTTTGCCGCGCCTGCGAGGAGTTCGAGGGGGGCGTAGTACAGTCTGAGCTTCGGTGGGCCGCGCTGCTTCACGACATTGCAAAGCCCTGCACGTACAGCGTCGATGATACCGGACGTGGCCACTTCTTCGGCCATCCTAGGGTAGGCGCTGCAATGACAAGGGAGATCATGCGACGCCTCGCCTTGCCCTCTGCGCTGATTCGTCCCGTGTGCATGCTTGTTCGCATGCATGACCATGTTGTGGTTCCAACGCCTCGCTCAGTTAGGAGGACGTTGCGCAAGTTTGCAGCCGTCTGCCCAGGAAGGGCAGTGAGCCTAACGTACCAACTGCTTGATTTGAAGAGGGCCGATGCCGTCTCCAAGGTCGCTAGCGCTGCTCCCTATGCGATTGAGCTCGATGGGGTCTCCTCCGCAGTGCGACGCGAGGTCTCAAAAGGCGCGCCTGTCAACATTGGCGAGCTCGCCGTTGACGGTGAGGATGTGATGCGCGAGCTGCATATCGAACCAGGCCCCGCAGTGGGATTGGCGCTTGACACCTTGCTCGCTGCCGTGACTGACGACGACATGCCAAACGATCGCGCTGTGCTGCTTTCCTATCTGCATGATCGGATTTAGCGGCTAAGAAGCGTCCGCGGATACGAAATAATTCTGCTGTCGTGCTTGCATCCGTCGATGAGTTCCTCTAAAGTAATTTCGCGCGTTGGGTTGGCAATGCCTCTGTGACGCGACAGGACAGACACCAATTGGGATGTCGTCTAATGGTAGGACAACGGATTCTGGTTCCGTCAGCGGGAGTTCGAATCTCTCCATCCCAGCCATTTTCCGTCCTGCTATAGTATGGCCCGTTCGTCTAGCGGTTTAGGACGCCGCCCTCTCAAGGCGGAGATCACTGGTTCGAATCCGGTACGGGCTACCAGCAAGTGCAGAGCCTCTTTCGGGAGGCTCTTTTTGTTATCATCTCTTTTATTATCGCTTTCTGAAATCATCGCTTTGGGAAGTGAGCCTAGGGCGGATCGCCATAGCGTTTGTGGGTGAAAGCCCGGCGAAGGCTTTTTGTTCATTCATCGAGGAGTTGCCAATGACAGGGACGCCAAAGCAAAAGAGGGAAGCTCCTCAGTCGCCTGTCGCGAAAAACGCTTCGCCTGCCGTGAAAGACCCTGCCAAAAAAGATGCCCTTGTGTCCGTGGCACGCGCGTTTATGGACGATTTCTTGGGGAAGCGCATCAGCGTCTTCGCCTCCAGCGCCGCGTACTTCTTCTTCATGGCGCTTATACCGCTTGCGGTCCTTGTGTACTCCATCTTGCCTCTGACCTCGCTGAGCTCTGATGACGTTGTCTATTTCTTGATGGGGTTTGCGCCATCCGCCTTGGAAGGGTTTGTGAACGACATCGTGGAGACTGCTTGGAAGTCTGCAGGCAGCGGCGTCATCACGTTGTCGTTTCTAGCCACCCTTTGGCTTGCGTCCGTTGCAATGATGGCCATCATCCATGGCTTGGATGAGGTCTATAAGGCTAACGAGCGGCGCAGCTATTTCGCCGTGCGCGGACTTGCCTGCCTGTATACGGTCATCTTCTTAGTTGCGCTCATCTTGCTGGTTGTGGTCATGGTGTATGGCAAGTCGATTGCGCTGCTGCTATCTTCTGTCGTGCCGTTGGCCCAAGGCGTTGCGAGTCTTATAGATGAGCGCTATATCATCTCCGCGCTGCTACTCATCGTGATCTTTCAGTGCTGCTACACCTTCTTGCCCGCAGGGCGCAGGACCTTTCGAGCGCAGCTTCCGGGAGCTCTTTTCTCCTCTTTCGTCTGGACGGTGACCTCGGCGATTTTCTCTGCTTTTGTGAGTCGCCCCGGCGCTTATTCGATCTATGGCAGCTTAGCTGTGGTGATAATCACGCTGACCTATATTTACATGATGCTCTACATCGTTTTGCTTGGCGCCGAAGTTAACGTTTTCCTTGCCTTGCAAACGCAAGGGGCCAAAAAGGGCGCATGATGTGGTCGTCTAGGCTCACGCCTTCGAACGCCTGCGTCTTGGGCGCTTGGGCCAAGGCAAGCAGAGGAAGGGCAGGCTATGCCAGCGACGCTTTGCCAGCAGATATCGTGCCGCCTTGGTGCGGAATATACGCGCATCGTCTCTGTCGATCTTCCTGACCCAAGCTGGTTTGGCGATCGCCGACTTTGGCTTGTGCGGCTGTGCGCCGTCTTGCGGATACCTACTGAAGGGGCAGGGAGGGCCATCTTGGTTCAGAGCTTGGGAAGCCGCCCCGTATGGTGCCCAAATCTTAAGCAACTGGGTTCTGCTGCTCGTTCCCGCCACAGCGCGCTTGTTATCGACAATACCGTTCCCACGTCATTTGGCTGCATGAGCGTGCGTCAGGGAGCGCATGTGTCGGTTGAGTCCCTAGCACGCTCGCTAGGAGATGTAGGAGCGGGCTTTGTGGCCGTTAGCCTCTCGCGTGACGCTGCTGAGGTACTGCCGCAGCTGAGTGACAGCCTTGAGGATCTGCCAGCTCCGCCGCCAGAAATCCTTGCCGTATGGCAGGCTGCACTTCCATCCTTCGAAGTCCGTCGCCGCCGCGCCAATGATGCAGCGCTTGTTATAGCCAGCTACCTTAGATGCCACCCTAAGATCGGACACGTCTGGTATCCTGGCCTTTTGCGGAGCGCATCCGATCCGTCGAGGCCCGAGGGGCGGAACCTGGCTGCTCCCAGCATGCTTCTCGACGGCTTTGGCCCCCTTATTGACTGGCGCCTGAAGGCCGACAGGTCCATTAGGCGCTACGTCGTCGACGGTCGAGACGCACGAGCACAGGTCGCAAGTTTTGAGGAGATGCTTGCTCACTTTCCTGTTTAGATAGGGGGACTTGTTAGATAGGGGGATTTGTCTACTTATGGCTGATCAATGGGCAGAAAAATGCGAATCTGGCGAAATGGTGCCCACGCTGTTTATATCGAACGTTAAAATTAAATGCAGGTTCTTGTGTTGCCGGACAGCACAGGTCATGAGAATTTAAACGAGTTGGGGGAAGCATGGCAGAAACTGAGACGCACATGATTAGCAGCGTCGACGATCTTGTGGCGCGCATCAAGGAAATGCGCAAGGCTCAGGCCGTTTTCGCGACGTTCAGCCAAGAGCAGGTTGACAAGATTTTCTATGAGGCTGCAATGGCAGCCAACAAGGCCCGCATACCGCTCGCGCAAAAGGCAGTCGAGGAGACAGGGATGGGTCTTGTTGAGGACAAGGTCATCAAAAATCACTTTGCCTCCGAGTACATCTACAACAAGTATCGCCATACCAAGACTTGCGGCGTGTTGGAAGAGGACAAGGCATACGGCATTCAACGCATCGCTGAGCCGCTCGGCATCGTCGGGGCGGTGATACCGACAACCAACCCAACCTCTACGGCCATCTTTAAATGCCTGCTGTGTCTGAAGACACGCAACGCAATCATCATATCGCCCCACCCGCGTGCCAAGAAGTGCACCATCGCCGCGGCAAAGGTCGTGCGTGACGCCGCTGAAGCGGCCGGGTTGCCAAAGGGAATTATCGATTGGGTTCCTTCCCCGACACTGGAGCTCACCAACGAGCTCATGCACTCCGTTGACATCATCCTGGCCACCGGCGGTCCTGGCATGGTTAATGCCGCTTACAGCTCTGGCAAGCCTGCTCTAGGCGTTGGCGCGGGCAACACGCCGGTGATTATCGACTCTTCTGCTGACATCAAGATGGCAGTGAACTCGATCATTCACTCAAAGGTGTTCGACTATGGTATGATCTGCGCCTCCGAGAACTCCGTGATTGTCCTAGATGACGTCTACGATCAGGTAAAGGCTGAGTTTGCGGATCGCGCGTGCTATTTCTTGAAACCTGATGAAACCGCCAAGGTTGGAAGTACCGTCATCAAAAACGGTGGCGTGAACGCTAAGATCGTCGGCAAGCCGGCTCCGTACATCGCCGAGATGGCCGGGGTTAGCGTGCCTGAGGGAACCAAGATTCTGATAGGAGAGGTGAGCGACGTCAGCCCAGCAGAGCCCTTCGCACACGAGAAGCTCTCTCCCGTTTTGGCCATGTATCACGCAAAGGACTTCGACGACGCCCTAAACAAGGCTGACCGCCTCGTGCGTGACGGCGGCATTGGACACACGTCGGGCATCTACCTCGACCCGGCCGAGCGCGACAAGCTTGACCGCTTCTCCACGATGATGAAGACCTGCCGCATCCTCGTGAATACGCCGGCCTCCCAAGGCGGCATCGGAGACCTGTACAACTTCAAACTCACCCCGTCTTTGACGCTGGGCTGCGGATCATGGGGCGGCAACTCGTTTTCTGGCAACATTGACGTGCATCAGCTCCTTAACATCAAGACAGTCGCAGAGAGGCGTGAGAACATGCTTTGGCTCCGCACACCCGAAAAGGTCTACTTCAAGAAGGGCTGCATGCCCGTGGCTTTGCGCGAGCTGTCTGAGGTCTACGGAAAGAAGCGCGCCTTCATTGTCACGGACCAGTTCCTCTACAAGTCAGGCTTTACCAAGAAGATCGAAGACTCCCTTGACGAGCAAGGCATAATTCACTCAAGCTTCTGGGATGTCGCACCTGACCCGACGCTGCAATGCGCGTTGCAAGGGTTGAAGCAACTGAGAGCTTTCGAACCTGATTGCATCATTGCCATTGGCGGCGGGTCAGCCATGGATGCCGGCAAAATCATGTGGTCCATGTACGAAAATCCGGAGGAGAAGTTCGAGAACATGGCCATGGACTTCATGGACATTCGCAAGCGCGTCTACACCTTTCCCAAGATGGGTAAGAAGGCCCTTTTCGTCGCAATCCCGACGAGCTCCGGTACTGGCTCGGAAGTGACACCATTTTCCATCATTACCGACGCCACCACTGGCACTAAGTACCCCATCACTGACTACGAGCTCATGCCAAACATGGCAATAGTCGACACCGACAACATGATGACGCAACCCAAGGGCTTGACCTCAGCCTCTGGCGTGGACGTGCTCACGCACTGCTTAGAGGCCTATGTCTCAATGATGGCCTCAGACTTTACTGACAGCTTTGCCTTGCGCGGCATGAAGCTGGTGTTCAAGTATCTGCCACGGGCCTATGACGTCCCTAGCGACGTCGAAGCACGTGATCACATGGCAAATGCGTCTACGTTAGGCGGGCTTGCCTTTGCGAATGCCTTCCTTGGCCTCAACCACTCGATGGCCCATAAGCTCGGAGCTTATCACCACCTTCCGCACGGCTGGGCAAATGCCGTGATTCTGACACGCGTCATGCGTTACAACGCCTCCGAGAAGCCTACGCGCATGGGCACCTTCCCCCAGTACGACTATCCGAAGACCTTGCATCGCTATGCCGAGGCAGCGCGCTATTGTGGTGTCACAGGCAAAGATGACAAGGACGTGTTCGAGAAGTTCCTGGCTAAGATCACCGAGCTGTTCGACTATGTCGGCGTTAAGCACACGATCGCTGAGTATGGCGTCGAAGAGAAGTATTTCCTTGATACCCTCGACGAGATGACAGAGAACGCCTTTAATGACCAGTGCACCGGTACCAACCCGCGCTATCCGCTCATGTCTGAGATCAAGGAGCTCTATCTCGACGCCTACTATGGTCGCCCTGCCAGCTCCTACGATGCATAATAAAGTAAGGAAGGAAAATAATGAAACTCTCTGATGGCAAGGTGGAACTGGCCCGGCGCCACAACAAGGTGGACTATCGCGATGGAGACAGGGTTGTGAAGGTCTTCAATGACCAAAAGCCTGCCGCTGATGTCTTCAACGAGGCGCATAACCTTGCTCTGGTAGAACAGACAGGCATACGTGTGCCCGAAGTGCTTGAGGTATCCCGCGTGGAAAGCGGCAGCTGGGCTCTCGCGACGAGCTTTGTCCCCGGTACAACGCTGCACGAGCTCGCAGCTGTCAACCCCGAGAAGTTCCCAGAGTACATCGAGTGCCTCATCGATACGCAGATCTCGATTCAAAGGGTGACCTCTCCTCTGCTCAACCGTCAGAAAGACAAGCTTTCACGGATGGTGGGCGCTGTTTCGATCATAGATGCGACGACACGCTATGATTTGCAGACGCGCATCGACGGCATGAAGCTGGGAACCAAAGTCTGCCATGGAGACTTTGTGCCCTCCAATGTCATCGTCGGCGACGACGGAAACGTCTATCTGTGTGACTGGGCTCACGTCACGGCAGGACTGCCGGAAGTCGACGCAGCGCAGACGTATCTGCTGCTTTCGCTGCGCCATCCCGAGTGGGCCAAAGATTACCTTGACCTCTATGTGGAAAAGACCGGCATCTCCAAGCAGGACATTTTGTATTGGCAGCCGGTCGTCGCGGCTGCGGAGCTTGCCCGCGGGCGCGAGCGAGACGAGGCCTTCTTGATGAACCTTGTCGGTGTCGGTGATTTCGAATAGTAGCTGCGACCTGAGGTATGCGAGGAGCTTTCGATGAGGGCCATCGTTGCGGTTTGCAAGAATTGGGGCATCGGCAAAGATGGCCATCTCATCGTGCGCAACCGCGCAGACATGAAGCATTTCGTCTCCTCCACGATGGGGGGGACCGTTGTGATGGGCAGAAAGACGCTCGATAGCTTCTCGAAGGGGCGCCCCCTCAAAGGCCGCCGCAACATCGTCTTGACGCACAGGGAGGATTTTGTGCGAGAGGGTGTTGAGGTAGCTCACAGTATCGAGGAAGTGCTCGCTCTCGTTGCCTCGTGTAACCCTGAACAGGTGTGGGTGATAGGAGGAGCCTCCGTCTATCGCGAGCTGTTGCCTTATTGCTCATCCGCCATTGTCACGAAGCATGAGTGCCTCTGTCCTGCCGACAGCTTTTTTCCCAACCTTGATGAAAGTCCCTCATGGCATGAGGCATCGTGCGAGTCAAAAGGGCTTACGGAAGAAAACGTGCCATACGCTTTCGTGACCTATGTTCATCGCTCATAGGTGACTCGTACAAAAAATGCTATCCCAAAACATGCCGATCTGCCTGACGAGCTTACGGTCTGCAGGTAGCCAATCGACATCAAGCAACTCTGCTCGGCTGAGCCAACGGTCTGCGTCGTGCTCGAGGTTTGTTATGGAGCTGCCAGCCGCAAGCGTGCACACAAAGCAATCCATGCTCAAGTGAAAGCTTGGATAATCGTATTCGACCGTGTCCAGAAGCCAATGCGTCGCGAGCTTGCAGTCGCACTCCTCACGCAGCTCGCGCTGGACGGCATGGTCTGCGCTTTCTTGTGGCCTCAGCTTCCCGCCGGGAAACTCCCAGCCGGCACCTGCTGCTGACGTAGACCTGTGAGCTGCATAGATGGTATCGCTGCGGTATATGATGGCGGCTGCCACATGAAGCTTTTCCATATGCTTACACCGCGATAGGGATATGCTCGACCCTTGGTCCATGTCGATAACCCTCTACGATGAGGTCGTCTGTGCTGAAGGCGTAGAAGTCGCGCACGCCTGGATTGAGCGTGACGCTCGGAGCAGGATAGGTGGGCCGTCTGATGAGCTCTTGGATGATAGGCACATGGCGATCGTAGATGTGGGCGTCGGCAATCATATGGACAAGTTCGCCAGCCTTCATGTCGGACACTTGGGCTACCATCATGAGCAGCAGGGCATATTGGCATACATTCCAGTTGTTGGCCGCCAAAACGTCTTGGCTTCGCTGAACGAGGAGCATGTTAAGCGTGGGGCGCTTGTCGTTCGGCTCTTTCGTAACGTTATAGATGACATTAAAGGCGCAGGGATAGAGATGCATCTCTGACAGGTCAGAAAATTGGTAGAGGTCTGTCATGATACGCCGCGAGTAAGGCTCGTTTCTCAACTGCCACAGCACTCGGTCCATCTGGTCGAAGTCTCCCTCAGGGTAGTGGCTTTTCTTGCCGACCTGATAGCCGTATGCCTTGCCGATTGACCCCTTCTCATCTGCCCATTCGTCCCAGATGTGGGGCTTCAAGTCAGCGATGTTGTTCGATTTGCGCTGATAGATCCAAAGGATCTCGTCCATGCAGCTTTTGAGCGCCGTGCGGCGCAGCGTCAGCGCAGGGAACTCCTTGCGCAGGTCATAGCGGTTGCATATGCCAAAGCGCTTGATCGTATAGGCTGGCTTCCCGTCCTCCCAGTGAGGACGAACCTTCTGCCCCTTTGTCGTCGTGCCGTGCTCGATGATGTCGCTGCACATCGAAATGAAGATGTCATCTGTCTTGCTCAAAGGCGGTCCCCCCATGGATTAGCTTTGTAAGGCGCTGCTTTCGAAAGAGCTCTCAAGATCCTCGTTGGTATCAGGGAAGAGCTGCTCCTGCATCTGCTGGGAGCTGAAATTCTCCTCTACCTCAGCGATTGCTGCCTGCTCGATGCCTATGAGTGCGCCAATGAGCAAACTGACTGCAATTATGGCAATGACCGCAATAAGGTAGGCAGAGCTTCCGGAGTTAGCGTTATCAGGAGAGGTAGTGGCGGATATGCCCTCTACATAGGCAGGCTCTTGTCCCGGCGCGACAAGGCCCGTCTCAGTTTGGCCATGAAAAGGCCCTGTCGATCCCGTCGGCTGCCCAAAGGCATGGAGGCGCTCGCGCGCCCCTCGATCTTGTTGGCTGTTTAGCATATTTTGCCTCATGTCTCCTTTGTCTGTTGTCCTCATGATAGCGAAGTAAGGCGCTTTGCCTCGTCGGGATGCTGAGGCTTGGGGCGCTTTTCAAAGTAGACGATCGCAAAAGACGCGCCCAGCGGGTTGGCAAGATCCACTGTCATTGCCCTTGCTGCCGTATGCACGCGTGGCACGATCCTATCGCCGAGCAGTGCCATGCGCTTGTATTGGACGCATATTCTTTGGACGTCTTCTATGCGCACGTCAAGGGCGTCGACAGCCATGCGTACGTACTGGACATTGTTGACATGCCCGTTGGTGTCGAGCTGCTGCTTGGCAACCTTAACCTCCTGTGCCAGCTTGAAATTGCCTTCTACGGGCAGCTTGCGGTGGGTAGGGGGCAAGTCAAGAGGGGGGTCGCCCTGCTGATATACCGCTTCTGAGGCGGGGATGCGAACAGGCCGCTTGAGTTGGGTGTCGAAGACAAACCAAATCGAATCAGCACGGACGTAGCTTGCGCCGCTTGGAGACGTGATGGTGAAATTGCGGTGCGCGTCGGTCGCACGGGCAGCAGGACACCAGGTGCTTATCTTGATTGGCTCGAGGAAGCGAGGAATCCGATCAATCCAGATCTGCCATGCCGCGATGAACCACGCGAAATGGTGCTCGCGCATAAAGGAAAAGCCTACGCCTAGCTGCTCGCTTTGAAAGGTCGAGCAGTCTTGAAGGTAATCTATCAACCCCTCTAGGCTGAGTTTTGCATCTTCATCGCATTCGCTATAGCGCACGCGGCTCTCGAATGAATACATGCTGTCCCCTTACTTTATGGCTCAGGAAAAGACGCCAGCTCGCCCGAGCCAAACCGAGGGTTCTCCTCGCTTGCTGAGTCGGACGGGTCATGGTATGAGCTCAGCCCATCGACCACGATGCGGTTCGCCGCAGGCAGCACGACGGCCTCATAACTTGCTACCGGCTCCTCATAGGTTTCGCCATCATATTCAAGCGGAACGGGGAGAGAGGGCGTGATGCGGATATGCTGGCCACGAAACGTTTCGATCTCGGGACGTCCCAGGCGATCCCCCTTGTGATCGACAATGCTTGCAATAAGGGGGCGCAGCAACCCGACGGCGTCAGCCTGCTCGAGGATGATGACTTCTAGCAGGCCGTCATCCATCCGGCTGTCGGGCACGATTTCGATGCCGGCCTGTATTTGGGTCGTGTTGGCCACAAGGCAAGAGATACCATCCCGCTCGATGGTGGTACCGTCCATATCAATAACAAAGTGCCGTACGGGCGGATGCACGTTTGAAAAAACCGCTGTGAAGTATGCCACGGCACCTAGCGTCTGCTTGCCAGCTACGGCGTCGCGCATGATCTGGGCATCAAAGCCCGTGCCCATCATGATGGAAAAGCCGCGCTTGTGCCTCGATCCGTGTATGTCAGTGAAGGTTAGCTCACCTAGGTCGGTCGATACGCAGCGCCCGACGCGGCAGGCACGGGCCAGTGCGCTCGGCTCAGCCGCAATGCCAAGGTTGAGGCAAAAGAGATTAGCCGTTCCAGAAGGAAAGACGCAGGTCAGGACATCACGATAGCGCAGTCCGTACAAAAGGGAAGAGGTGGTTCCATCCCCGCCGGACAGGACGGCCAGATCAAAGGACTCTGCATCTGCCAGCACATCGTCGGCACGTTGCCCTTCTTTGAGGATGCGCAGGACGCACTCGTCCCCTTCGTTTAAGAGGGCACGCTCGAATTCGAAGATTGCGTTCGAACCGAAACCGGATTTCAGGTTGTGGACGATCAGGCAGCGCACGAGCTCCTCCTAACTTGGCTATGATAGTGACGTGCATGCGACGCCTCAGGTGTTGCGGGCGCGCTTCGCTACAGTTCGATGGTACCCTTTCTGCCTCGTGCGGAATTGCCATCACGGGGAATCGAGAATTTTGTCCGACTACATTTTCCGCGAGGATGACCTCGCTACCTTCTGCGAACGTGCGGCTTCTTCGAAAATACTTGCCGTAGACACGGAGTTTTTGCGCGAGCGTAGCTATTACCCGAAACTTTGCCTCATACAGCTCGCGGTGCCACAAGAAGTGGCTGTCGTGGATCCTTTGCGCATCAAGAACTTGGGGGCATTGAAAGAGCTCCTTGCCAACGAGCGCATTGTGAAGATCTTTCATGCCTGTTCCCAAGACCTCGAGGTCATTCAGGACGCGCTCGGCTGCGTTCCCAAGCCTATTTTTGACACGCAGGTGGGAGCGGCGTTTCTTGGCATGCGCCAGCAGGTGGGATATGGCTGTCTTGTGGAGAGGTTCTGCGGCGTGCACCTGCCCAAAGCCGAGGCGCTCAGTGACTGGTCACGTCGGCCGCTTGACGAAGAGCAGCTTTCCTATGCGGCAGACGACGTACGCTACCTGCCGAACATATACCAGCAGATGACGAAGCAACTCGTTGAAGAGGATCGCTTAGGTTGGGTGCTGCCGGAGATGCAGGCCATCAACGACAAGGTCGCCGTTGCACGCGACCCCCAGGAAGCATACCTTCATCTCAAGCGCGTCAACTCCCTTACGCGCCGACAGCTTGCCGTTGCGCGCGAGGCATGCGCTTGGCGTGAGAAGACCGCAGCATCCCGGAACATACCAAGAAAATGGGTCGTCTCCGACGAGGTGATTATTGAGTGCTGCCGGCACGTGCCGCGTGACGTTGATCGTTTGCGTCGCATTCGTGGCACTGAGCAGCTTTCCGTCGCCGACGCAGGCTCCCTCATAGCCGCGCTCAACAAGGGCCTCTCGACAAGCCCTTCTCGCTATCCGCACTCAAAGCGCCATGAGCATCCCTCAGCTGAGACCGAAGGCGTGCTCGACTTGATGTACGCAATGGTTCGTGTCATGTCGGAGCAGACTGGCATTGCAGCGCAGCTGCTTGCGACCAGAGAAGACCTTCTTGATTTTTTGCAAGGGCGGCAGCCATGCTCATTGTCTGAGGGGTGGCGCTCAGAGCTGCTCGGCTCGCGTCTCAGGCGCTTGCTCTGTGGCGAATGTGGTCTTACCGTTAAAGACGGCAAGATTGAGGTACTCTGAGGTACGTGGGCAAATGCGTGGTTTCTCATCTGCACGCCGCTTCGGTAAACGAAGGGTGGGCGGATGGGTACAAGGGTGTCAGCCACGCAGGGGAAAGGAACCAGCATGTATATCTATGGCTTCGACGGTGCCTATTTTTTAGTTGTGATTGTTTGCCTCGCATTGGGATGGGCCACGCAAGCCTATATCAACAAAACCTATGCTCGCTGGTCGCTTGTTGATGCTTCTTCGACAGGCACCGGCGCCCAAGTTGCGCGCCGCATGCTCGATGAGAATGGCGCGTCTGCGGTTGGTATTGCGCGCACCTCGGGCCATCTCAGCGACTTTTACGATCCACGCGACAACAGGCTCCATCTCTCTGACGAGAACTATGATGGCGGCTCCGTAGCTTCTGTGGCCGTGGCCTGTCACGAGGCTGGACATGCTGTCCAGACAGCAAAGGGCTATCTGCCTGGCTGCATACGAACGGCGCTTGTGCCGGTAGTCAACATTACGCAGCGGGTATGGGGCATTCTCTTCTTCATGGGGTTTTTCTTTGAGATGGTCGGGTTCTTGCGCCTAGCTTTGGTGCTGTTTGCATTCTCGGTCATCTTCCAGTTCGTGACGCTGCCTGTGGAAATAGACGCATCGAGGCGCGCGGTTGCCTACCTTGGCCATGCAGGTATGGGGCTTGACCAACGGGGGGCCCGCAAGGTGCTGACAGCTGCTGCGCTCACCTATGTGGCGGCAGCCCTGATGTCAGTCATCCAGCTCCTGTACCTCTTTGGCCAGACGGAAAGGCGCTAGGGTGGTGAGTCGTCCAAAAAAGCAGGAAGCCCCAGAGGGCCCTCAGGAAGCCTCGCAGGGGGAGCTGTCGGAGGCGCTGTCGGTAAGCGAGGCTGTCGCCCTTGTAAAGGGCCAGGTAGACAAGCTCCCTGAGCTAGTCGTCATAGGGGAGGTCACGGGCTTTCGAGGGCCGAACGCCCGCAGCGGCCATTGCTACTTCCAGATCAAAGACGCCTCTGCTGCCATGGACGTCACGGTGTGGCGCTGGGTCTATCAAAAGCTCGGCTTCGAGCTTAGAGACGGCCTCAAGGTGCAAATGAGCGGCACCTTTGAAGTCTACGACCGTCGCGGCTCGCTTTCCTTTCATGCGACCGGCATCAAAGTGGCTGGCGAGGGGCTTTTGCGTCAGCAAGTGGCTGAGCTGGCGCGCAAGCTCGAGCGCGAAGGTCTCATGGATGCTACGCGCAAAAGGGCCATCCCCCGCTTTTGCGAGCGCGTTTGTGTTGTGACTTCCCTTTCCGGAAGTGTCATAGACGACGTGAAGCGCACGCTTGCGAGGCGCAACCCTCTCGTGAGACTTCAGGCGGCCGGATGCACGGTACAGGGTGAGGGGGCGGCCTCTTCAATCATTGCGGCACTCAGAATCGCCGCCGCGGTGCATCCCGATGCAATCTTACTTGTGCGCGGAGGCGGCTCATTTGAGGACCTCATGACGTTTAACGACGAGAGGCTGGCGCGCGCCGTCGCAGCCTGCCCTGTCCCCGTGATCACCGGCATAGGGCATGAGCCTGACACATGCATCTGTGACATGGTTGCTGATCGCCGGTGCTCGACGCCTACAGCCGCAGCCGAGTCGGTGGCTCCAGCCATCGATGAGGTTGAGAGCCTGATGAACGAGCGTCAGCAGCGGCTCAACCAGGCGATGTCTGCCCTGCTCGCCTCCTACGAGGCGCAGGCTGAGACCTTGAGATCTTCTGCAGTCCGCTCAATCTCTTTTATCATCGCGCGGCATCGGCAGGAGCTTGGGTCTTTGGCCGCCCATCGCTGCCTCCACGACCCTATGCTCATCGTGCGCGACCGTCGAGCGAGCCTCGAGCTCACCGCAGAGCGTCTACACGGAGCAATGCCACGCATGATTGCCGCGCAGCGACAAGCCACTGACAGTGTTACCCATCGACTTCGTACTGTGGGGGAGGGCCTTTTGCGACCGTATTGCCAAGGCGTCGCTCATGCCGCCTCCACTCTCGATGCCCTGTCCCCCTTGCGTGTGCTGGCTCGCGGCTATGCCATCGTGCGCGACGAGGCTGGTCATATCGTTTCAAGCTCTCGTCAGCTCCTCGTGAACGAGGAGCTTGACATGCGCTTTGGGAACGGCTCTGCGCGAGCGCGTGTCGTACGCGTCGAACAAGGACAGGGCCCATCGAACAGCAAGACATCCGTGGGAGCTTCGGAAGGATAGCTATGGCTGATAAGGAAAAGAAGATCGAAGACATGAGTTTCAAGGAGGCATCGGTTGAGCTTGAGCAAATTGTGCGGGCGCTCGAGGCGGGGGACTTGGAGCTCGAAGACGCGCTTGCTCGCTATGCACGCGGTGTCGAGTTGTTGAAAAGCCTGCGTGAGCGCCTGTCGGCAGCGGAGCAAAAGGTGCAGGTGCTCGTTGATGAAGCTGGTGCCCAAGACACCGTGGCCGACACCACGGCAGCTCCGTCAACGGCATTTCTCGACGAGTAGTCAGGGGTTTAAGGTAAGGAGCCTTCATGTCGGATTGTATTTTCTGCAAAATTGCCAACCATGAAATTGAAAGTAGTTATGTGTACGAGGATGACAAGGTCGTTGCCTTCAAGGACCTGAACCCACAGGCGCCCGTGCACATACTGGTCGTGCCAAAGGTTCACTATGATAATCTGATAGACGATGTGCCTGCGGACGTGCTTGCCGCATTGGCTCATGCTGTGAAGGTCGTGGCACACGCGACCGGCATTGACAAGACGGGCTTCCGCGTGATTGCCAACACGGGAGACGCGGCCGGGCAGACGGTACATCACCTGCATCTGCATGTGCTGGGGGGCTGTAATCTGGGCGAGGGCCTCATACCCAGCAAGTAAGGCTATCGCAAGTAGGGCTATCATTAGGCACCGTGAGTAAATGTTGGCCGGACGTGGTCGACGGAATCCAGTGGGAGGAGTTTCATGAACGTTTTAGTTATCAATGCAGGCAGCTCTTCACTAAAGTATCAGCTGCTCGACGTGGATACGCGTGAAGTCTTTGCAAAGGGTAACTGTGAGAGGATTGGTATCGACGGCTCCTTCATCGGCCATGAAGAGCTTGGCGGCGAGAAGAAGAAGCTCGAGGTCGCCCTTCCGGATCACAAGACGGCCATGAAGCATGTCTATAAGATCCTGCAGAGCGTCGACAAGCCCGTCGACGGCATCGGGCACCGCGTCGTGCAAGGAGGTTGGTACTTCACCGAGTCCAAAGTCGTCACTGACGAAACGGTCCAATGGGTGCGTGATGTCGCCCAGCTCGCGCCTCTTCACAACTATGCTGAAGCGGACGTCATCGAGATGTGCCGCGAGCTTTTTCCGGGCGTCGGCGGCGTAATCGTGACGGACTCTGCGTTCCACTACCACATCCCGGAGCGTGCCTATCGCTATGCCTTGCCACGTGATGTAGTTGACAGGCTGCACATTCGTAAATATGGCGCTCACGGTACGAGCCATCGTTACATCTGGCGCGCCACTGACCTGTTCACGCAGCACCGCGTGCACAAGCTGGTAAGCTGCCATTTGGGCTCAGGTGCCTCAATGTGCGCAATACAAGATGGTCATGATATGGACACGACGATGGGCCTCACGCCGCTCGATGGCCTCGTAATGGGCACACGCTGCGGCTCGATAGACCCCTCGACGGTTTGCTACCTACAGCGTGTGGGGGGCTACACGGTCAATCAGGTCGACAACATGATGAACAAGCAGTCAGGGCTCCTGGCCCTCTCTGGCATCTCCTCCGACTCGCGCGACATCGAGAAGGGTGCAGACGAGGGGGACGAGAACTGCAAGATGGCACTGGAGATATTTGCCTATCGTGCGGCGCAAGAGTTCATGAAAATGACAGAGGCGATGGAAGGTGTCGATACGATGGCCTTCTCTGCCGGCATTGGCGAGAACTCTGCGCGTATGCGGGCAGATATCGTGGATCGCCTCAGCTGGTTCGGCATTAAGATCGATGCTAAGAAGAATGCAGCCCGCTCCAATGAGATCCGTGACATCTCCGCTGCTGACTCCAGGGTGCGGGTGCTGATTGTGCCCACTGACGAGGAGTATATGATCGCCCTTGACGTCAAGGAGCTCCTCGGCAAATAGCCGCTGCTTCGACAGGCCGCGTAGCAGAGATGCGCGGCCTGTTTGTGGGTGAGGTCTTCTTTAAGGAAGAAAAACATGAGAGGCTGTGGCCAAAAGGTCACGGCCTTCTTTTGTGCTGCCTTCTGTCATACAGGCACGAGGTGCAGGGCGTAGGCATAAGGTGAAAGTCCTTTGCCTGCAGCATCATTTTTGCATGAGTCTGGCCGACACTTCAGTGCTTAGCACAGCCACGCTCGCATGCCTTCCTTTGTTGGCCTTTCGTCTGGGCGAGC
>ENA-UOOM01000169-UOOM01000169.1-fermentation-metagenome-genome-assembly--contig:-NODE-169-length-81524-cov-23.282598_pt1 | contig 81524 bp, 69 predicted proteins | sample MGYA00245781_ERZ724031 | MGnify/ENA primary metagenome ERZ724031 (study PRJEB28704, sample SAMN03018317) | fermentation metagenome | biome: anthropogenic terrestrial biome; feature: soil; material...
CGCCTAAGCTTAACGCTTTTGGCGGCTTTCCCAAGCTGTGTTTTCACACAGCCCCAGGATAATCCTGTTTTCTTCCTCTTATCTGCCAGATAAACTATCTGCAGGAATTAGCACCTCGCCCTGAAAGCAGGTTGCCGGGCTTCATCGGGCCAGTCCCTCAGCCGCTCTGGATAAGAGATATTCAACTAAACTAGAGACATTGTACACCCCCGCTCTGATAAGGTCAACCGCAACAGGGGCAGGAAACAGGTTATTGTATTTCTCTTTGTATTATTATGCGATCAACTTTATTATGGCGGATTTTAAAGGTCACGCTATTTTCCCGGTTTTTTCCGTAGACCATGTCAAAATAATTACTGCCGTCGGTACTTTTAATTAAGGTGTAGTCTTTGCCATACTGGGCTTCGACCAGCTTATAATCATCCCCGGCAGCCGCTCCCCGGGGACTTGGCAGTTCCGGACCGTCTATATGCAATTTAACCAATATATTTTCATCTTCGCTGAAGGTCAGCAGGCAATCAGGCTTGTCCGGCCTGAATATAGTACTCATCCCCAGGCTTTTTCCCCCGGGATATATCCGGCCGACCTCATCCCAGGTGGATCGGCCTAAGACCAGCAGCCCCTTCCCGGTATCAACCCTATAATCCTCTTCGGACAGCACGGTATCATGCTCAGGACAGATAATATCTACCCGGGGATGGCGACTGGATATATAAAAGCCCAAAGCAAAAACGACAACTACCAGGGCAATGACATAAACTCTCCCTTTTGGGGCCACCTTCACCCTTCTCCCTCAATCAGTACGCTCTTTTTTATTTTAGTGTATACAGGGCCGACTTGTACAGCAGTAAAAGTAAAAATTGTCGTTAATTCCGGTTGGTATTATAATAAATATACTGGGATCGGCGCTTTTACTTGGCGGAGAATAGCGGCGATCAAAACGGAGGCTTAAATGGAGAAACAGATTTTCTGGGGGGACAAGCGTTACCATAGCCTTAATTACCACCTGCAGGATAAATTCGGGGGGAAGGTTTTTAAGATACCGCTGGATGCCGGGTTCACCTGTCCCAATCGGGACGGCAGGCTGTCCCGCAACGGCTGTTTGTTTTGCAGCGCCCGCGGGTCGGGAGATTTTGCCGGTCAGCGCGGGAAGCAGCTGACGGAGCAATTCAATGAGGTTAAACCGGCCATGCATGCCAAATGGCCCCAGGGTAAATATATTGCTTACTTTCAAGCCTTCAGCAACACCTATGCACCGGCAGAGCGGTTAAGGGATTTGTACTATAGCGCCCTGGGACAGGAAGGGGTGGTGGGACTGGCTATAGCCACCCGTCCTGATTGTCTGCCGGATACAGTCCTGGATCTGCTGCAGGAAATCAATGAGAAGACCTGCCTTTGGGTGGAACTGGGGCTGCAGTCCATCCATGCCCGGAGCATGCAAATGCTCAATCTCCAGTACACCTATAAAGACTTTTATGACGCCCTGCTGAGGCTGCAGCAACGAAAGATAGAAACCTGTGCCCATATAATCCTGGGGCTTCCTTACGAAAGTGAGTCTGAAATAATGATGACCGGAAGAACCGCGGCCGACTTGCCATTGCAGGGCCTGAAGCTGCATCTGCTGCATATTATGGAAGGTACTCCGCTGGCTGCCGTTTACCGGCAGAACCCTTTCCCGGTCCTGGAAAAGGAGCAATATATTAATCTGGTGGTCAATATTCTGGAAATTCTTCCCCCGGAGATGATAATCCATCGCCTTACCGGGGACAGTCCCCGGAATCTGCTGATAGCACCCCGGTGGAGCCTGAAGAAGTGGGAAGTGCTCAATGCTATAAACCATTGCCTGCAGATACGCAATACCTGGCAAGGCAAATATTTTATCGGCAAGCGGTAATCATGTTGCCGCTATCTTTCACCGAATGCCGCTTGAAGCCGCAGCCTAACGAGCAGGAGTATGGACTTATGGTAAAGTCTTTCCGATAATATTGGTAACTACGAGCGGGCATTTTGCGCAAATTTCTTGACAGCAGTCATAAACATATATATAATAATTCTTGCTGAGAGCACTAAACTTAAAATGCGGTAGTGGCGGAATTGGCAGACGCGCCAGATTCAGGTTCTGGTAGTCGCAAGGCTGTGGAGGTTCAAGTCCTCTCTACCGCACCATAGCAAAATCGGGAGTTCGCAAGGACTCCCTTAAATATTTTCTGATATATCAATTTTAACGGAATTGCCTGACCAGGAATTGCTGGATATAATGGACCATATGAGGGGCAACATGAAAAAAGGCGCCTTACACCGCTGTTCTGCATAGGCGCAGGCTAGAGAAAGACAGGGTGGACAATATGACCGAATGGCTGCTTCGCCATTTCGTAAAAGATCATGAGAATATACAGGATGACGCGGTGCGCTCCGCCTGCGGCAGGTTAGCGGGCCTGGTGGGAATTGTATGCAATCTTCTGCTGGTTGCGGGCAAGCTGACCGTAGGTTCCGTTTCCGGCAGTGTTTCCATCATTGCGGACGGCTTGAACAATCTGTCGGACGCCGCCAGTTCTGTGATCGCCCTGGTGGGCTTTAAGGTTGCCGCCCGAACCGCGGACAAGGAACACCCTTTCGGGCACGGGCGGTTTGAATATATAGCGGGATTGGCCGTGGCGGTTATGATACTGGTGATCGGTATTGAGCTGGGCCAAAGCAGCCTGGCCAAGATCATCAGCCCCACCCCGGTTGCCTTTGGCTTTTGGGGCTTTGCGGTACTGACGGCTTCGGTATTGCTGAAGGTATGGATGGCCGTTTTCAACCGTAGTATGGGGCAGCGCATAAGCTCTGCCACGCTGCAGGCGGTAAGCGCCGACAGCCGCAACGATGCCATCGCAACCACGGCTGTACTGCTGGCCGCGATGGTGTCCCATTTTACCGGCGTCAATCTGGACGGATGGATGGGCTTGGGAGTGGCTGTTTTTATTGTCTACAGCGGCGTAGGTTTTGTTAGAGACACCATGAATCCATTGCTGGGCGAGGCTCCTCCGCCGGAGCTGGTAAAATATATTGCCGATAAAATTGCCGGCTATGAGGGAGTACTGGGTACTCATGATCTGATCGTACATGATTATGGCCCCGGCCGCCGGTTTGCCAGCGCTCATGTGGAAATGCCCAGCGACCTGGACGCGCTCATCGCGCATGATATTATCGACAACATTGAACGTGATCTCTGGGAGAACGACAGCATTCACCTGATTATCCATTACGATCCGATCGTTACCGGCGAGGAGACGGACAGCATCCGGGCCTGGGTGGACCGGCAGGTCAAAACCATAGACGACCGCCTGACTATTCATGATCTGCGCCTGGTGGACGGCCCCAGCCACACCAATTATATTTTTGATGTTGTAACCCCGCCGGAGTTTGAAATCCCGGAAAAGGAACTGCTGAAACGAATAGAAGAGGCGGTGCAGCAAGGGGAGAAGCCTATTCACACCGTTGTTACCATTGATCGCTCCTATGCCGCTACCTTGATATAAGGCGATTATTTAAAAGGGAAGCAGCGGGAGAGATTCTACGCTCTGGGAACTGGGAAGGTTGCGCTTAATTGCGCCCCCCAGGTTATTTACCCTGGCGACCTCTAAGCCGAATAAAGTTGATTGCGGCTCTGAAGCATAGTATACTTTCAGCATACCCCTATAGGTATGCTGAATTTTGAAAGCGGGTGGAATAATGCGCCAATGTATGGATGCGGATAATCTGCATAGACGCCTGAACAAAATCATGGGACAGCTTAAAGCCATAGACAAAATGGTGGATGAGGACGTTCCCTGTGAAGACGTGCTGATACAGGTAAACGCCGCCAAAGGGGCGCTTCACAAAGTGGGGCAGGTTATTCTGGAAGGGCATTTAAACCATTGCGTCCGGGAGGGTATCGAACACGGAGACGCAGACCGGACCATAGCGGAATTTGCCAGAGCGGTTGAGCAGTTTTCCCGTATGACATAATCTGGCAGCATATCCTGGAAGGACGTGGGCGATTATTTTTCCCGGCGTCTTTTTTTATTGTAAATATATACCCCGGGGGGTATAATGGATTCGTAATACATATACCCCCATATGTATATTGGAAGGGACTGATAGATTGACTGCATTATTTAAGAACGAGGAAAAACGAACACTGCTGCTGCTGGGCATTTCCTTTATCGCTGTTCTGGGCGGCCTTTTCCATCTGCCGTTTAACCCCGCCTGGATAGCGATTGTGTTATGCGGGATACCCATTGTCAAAGGGGCCATAGTGGGATTAGTCACGGAATTTGACATTAAAGCTGATGTGCTGGTGGCCATTGCCTTAATTGCCTCCATCGTTATCGGAGAGATTTTTGCCGCCGGAGAAGTAGCCTTTATCATGGCCCTGGGCGCATATCTGGAAGAACGTACCGTTGCCAAGGCCAGGGCGGGCATTGGGAAGCTCGTCAGCCTCACTCCGACAACGGCACGGGTAATCCGCAACGATGGAGAAAGCATTATCTCCGCCGACCAAATCAGACGAGGCGACACCCTGCGGGTATTGGCCGGGGAAACTATTGCGGTTGACGGTGTAATCACCAAAGGGCAAACTTCCGTTGATCAGTCGGTTATGACCGGTGAGTCGCTCCCGGTCGACAAAGGCGAAGGCGACGAGGTATTCAGCGGCACGGTAAATCAGTTCGGAACTTTTGAAATGATGGCGCAAAAAGTAGGCGAGGACAGCTCTCTGCAAAGAATGATACGCCTGGTGGAATCTGCCGATGCCGGCAAAGCGAAAATTGTGAGAACAGCGGATCGCTGGGCCACATGGATTGTAGTGGTTGCGCTCCTTGCTGCGGTCGGTACATGGTTTATCACCGGTGAAATCATACGTTCGGTTACCGTATTGGTCGTATTTTGTCCCTGCGCTTTGGTGCTGGCTACCCCCACGGCGATCATGGCCGGGATTGGCAACGCCACCAGGTTCGGTATACTTATCCGGGCAGGCGACGCCTTGGAACGGCTGGCCCAAGTAAAACGGATTGCCTTTGATAAAACCGGGACCCTGACCTATGGCCGCCCGGCGGTCAGCAAAGTGGGCAGCTGCGTTTCCGATCTTAACGACCAGGAACTGCTGGATATTGCGGCTGCTGCTGAAACGCACTCCGAACATCCTCTGGGGAAAGCGGTAGTCGGGTTTTACCGGCAAGAGAGAGGTAAAAGCCCGGATAATCCGGATGCTTTCCAAATGCTGGCGGGCAGGGGAGTATATGCCGAAGTCAAGGGACGTCAGGTTTACGCCGGAAACGAGGCCTTATTATGGGAACAGGGTATCGAAATGCCGGAACGCCTGTTGCAGGCGGCCAACAGCGAAAAAGCAGGTGGAGCGACTGTCATTTATATCGGCGTCGATCAAAAGGCGGTTGGTTTAATCGCTTTGTCGGACAGGCTGCGGCCGGACGCCGCTGACACGGTGAACGCAATTCACGCCACCGGAATGAAAACCGTACTGCTCACGGGCGACGCGCCCCAGGCGGCGCAGCATATGGCTAAAATCGCCGGTATTGCCGATTTGCACTCGAGTCTCCGGCCGGAAGACAAGATGCGGGCTATTCGTGCTTTTGCCGACCAGGACGAACCTGTCTGCATGGTGGGTGACGGAATCAATGACGCTCCTGCTTTAAAAGCGGCCCGGGTTGGTATTGCCATGGGCGGCATCGGTAGCGACATAGCCATAGATGCCGCCGACATTGTGCTGGTGGGGGATGATATAAAGGAAATTCCCCACCTGATACAGCTTGCCCAGAAAACCATGAAAACCATAAACATAAACCTTACCGCTTCAATGGTCTTGAACTTTGTTGCTATAACTCTGGCCATAATGGGTATTCTGAATCCCGTATGGGGAGCGTTGGTACATAACGCAGGTTCGGTTGCTGTCATCATCAATTCATCGTTGCTTTTAAATTGGAGAAAATCAAGGGAAGTAGCTGCAGCAAGCATTTAATCATGATACAATAGCTTATATTAATACTAGGAGGATGCATCATGGGGAAATATAAGTTGAACCCTGACGATTCGGTATTAGTTATCATAGACCTGCAGGAAAAGCTGATGAATGTTATGAAGGATAAAGACAAGGTATATAAAAACACTAACCTTCTGCTCAGTACAGCCAGAGAGTTCGGCATACCGGTAGTTTTAAGCGAACAGTATCCCCGCGGCCTGGGGCCTACGGTTGCTGAAATCAAAGAAAATTTACCCCCGGAATATAATTACCTGGAAAAGAAGAGTTTTTCTCTGTGCGGGGCAGGAATATATGAGATACTGACCAAGTTGGGAAAAAAATCGGTTATTGTCTGCGGCAGTGAAACCCATATCTGCGTTTTTCAAACCGTCAGAGATCTGGTGGAAGCAGGTTATGATGTTCACCTGGTCAGAGATGCGGTGTGTTCCCGCTTTGACGAAAACTATAACAACAGTCTGGCTCTGATGGCGGAGCTGGGAGCTGTGGTTACCAATACGGAGACGGTTGTGTTTGATTTGCTGGGGTGTGCGGGAACGCCACATTTTAAAGCCATATCGCCTTTAGTAAAATAGACCGCCGATTTTCAGCTCTTGAGTATGACTTTGGCATGGCCGTTGCGGCCAATAACCCCGGGAATTTTCAAGGGATTGATTTAAAAGCGAAAAGCGGGAAGCAAAGTGCTTCCCGCTTTTTTAATGGCTTATTTGGTTGCCGACAGTTGCAGATCCCGGGATATCATGCTCAGTTCTTCGGCCGGGAGCTTAGCGCTTATGGTCAGCAGGAACTTCTGATTATTAAATTCAAGTTCATAAGAAATAGTATTGGTGGTCGGCAATGCTTTTGATTTGGCCTGTTCCTGGGGCTGAGCCCCCAAATCTTTTGTTCCTTGTTCTTCCGAAGGCGAAGTGACGCCTTTCCCTGATTGTATTTCGGATTTATCGGCGGCGGGTGCTGCTTCCTCCCTTATATAATAGCCCCGGCTGTAGGTAGATGTAACCGGTTGCCGCAGGGGCAGCTGGGCGATATTTATAATAATCTGTTCTTCGCTCTGGGACCGACCGAAAGTATAAGTAGAGGAACCGGCAGTGTCGACCTTATTTAACAGCACATAAGAAGCCGGGAGGTTAACCGGTTGCACCGGAAACGCCTCTGGTGTTGCAGCCGTTTCGGCCTTCATCAAATTCAAATCCTGAGCTTGGCTGTTGTCATTGTTGGAAATAGTGACGGAATGGGTTCCGTAAGATTCTTTGATTTCCCCGGCAGGAGAGGAAGGCGATTCTTCTTGGTCCTTTTGGCGGTTAGCGCCGTTGGCTGTTTCCTGTTTTATTTCTTCTGACCCTGCTGCTCCTGCAGGCGCCTTCAGGCTTTCCTGGTCCGCTTTGCCTGCCATAATACTTTCCCGGGTAGTTTTAAGAGATGCCGGTTCCTGGTCGGCTATCTGGATTAACCCGCTATTTTTAAGCAGAGCGGGTCCGTAGAGCATTATTAAAAGAATTGCTCCCATGGCGGCTAAACTGATAAAACGCCGCGACCACTTCTTATGGTTCTGGGAATGGGGGTAAATCGTGCTCGAATTAGCTTGAATGGCAGTACAGGCAATCTGATTTATAACCCGATCGGTGAAATCATCGGGCAACGCAGGAATTTCCCACTGTTCGTGCAGAATACTGCTCTCCAGCAGGCTCTCATCCACGATTCTACGGCAAATCGGGCAATTAAGGAGATGCTCTTCAATTTGAGCCCGCTGTTCAGGGTTAAGAATATCATCGCAATAGTCATAAAGATATTTATCTACTTGCCGGCAGTTCATATTCCAACCCCCTTTCATTCCAGCGTTTTTCCACGATTTTACGTAAAGCCTTACGGGCCCGGTGAACCTTGACTTCAATGTTTTCCTTGCTTACTCCCAGTACTTCAGCAATTTCCTGATTGTTCAAATCCATCTGATAGCGCAATATCACAACTGCCCGATAGCTTTCCGGCAATTCATTTATAGCCTCATAAATAAAGTGTTTCAACTCTTCTCTCTCGAACATAAGCTGGGGATCACCCGAATGGGCGGTATAATAATCCTCATAAGCTTTGCCATAGGCTTCGTCGAAATCAAGAGTTACGATTTTCTTTTTTTTGCGCAAAGCACTGATACTGGCATTGGTAGCTATCCGATAAATCCAGGGAGCAAATTTTTTGTTACTGTCAAACTGGTATAGTTTTTGATAAACATTAACAAACACGTCTTGCGTGATATCCTCTGCTTCCTGATAATGACCAATCATCCGGTATACTATACTAAAAACTGGTTTTTTATAACGGTTAACCAATTCTTCAAAAGCTGATATATCCCCACCCAGACTTTGAAAGGCAAGCGATTCGTCGCTTATCAACTTTAATCAGCTCCCCACTGCTGTCATTATTTATTACGTAAACAGCTCAAATTACCTTTCACCTATTCCCCTGATAGCATGATTCCCTCTTATTTATGTCCACACATAATATAAATATAACAGATGATAGAGATTTGTGGTAGCTGCTTGCAGTTTCTCCCCTACTGTTCACAAAACTTTAAGGTGAACAGCCTATCCATTTTTGCCGGCGGACTTGATATTAAGATGGCAAAAATGTATATAATAAGTTTAATCATAGTTTGGAAAGGAGAAACATAATGTCTGATCAATGCAAAACCTGTCCTTCCAGTGCAGGCTGTTCCATTGACCCCGCTGATTGCAGCGCTGCAGCCGAAAAGAGCTTACTGGGTTCGCTAAATGATATAAAAAATGTCATTGTAGTTATGAGCGGTAAAGGCGGGGTGGGAAAATCATCGGTTACCGGCTTGATTGCTTCCAGTCTGGCTAAACAGGGAAAAAAAGTGGGGGTACTGGATGCTGACATTACCGGTCCCAGTCAACCAAGAGCATTTGGCATAAAAGACTATAAGCTGAGCGGCTCAGATTTTGGGGTTATACCAGCTACCAGCAAGCTGGGCATCAAAATAATCTCTATTAATTTCTTTCTTCCCCATGAAGATGACCCGGTCATATGGAGAGGCCCCATGCTGGCGGGCGCCGTTAAACAATTCTGGGAAGAAGTTGACTGGCGCGACCTGGATTACCTGGTGGTTGACCTGCCTCCGGGAACCGGCGATGTACCGCTTACAGTGCTGCAGACCCTCCCGGTAAATGGCATTATAATTGTATCTTCACCCCAGGAACTGGCCTTTATGGTGGTCAAAAAGGCTATCAAAATGACCCAGAAAATGAACATCCCTATTTTGGGCCTTATAGAGAACATGAGCTATGCCCTGTGTCCCCATTGCGGAGAAAAAGTCGAGTTGTTCGGTAAAAGCCAGGGGGAAAAGGTGGCCGCCCAGAGCGGTATAGAGTTTTTGGGAGATTTGCCCTGGGATATAGAACTCAATGCGCTGGTTGACCAGGGGAAAATAGAAGAATATAATTCTCCTGCTATGGAGCAAATAGTAAAAAGAATTACCGGACGGCTTGATTAATCCTAAACTGAACCGAAAGGGCTGGAAGGTAGTCCCGGCTTGTTTAATTCCATGCAGGATTTTTACCCATGGCTCCGTATCTGGGAACCATCATCTGCGGCCTTTAGTAAAATATAGAAAGCATTATAAAAAGGCTCTCAAAATAATAAAAATATGTATATAATGTATATAGGCTGATAAACCGATATTTTAATCATAACAGATTGCGGGATGGTTTTCACGGTATGGAGATTGGAGGTTTGATAAGCAATGGCAACTAAACTGTTCATGGAAATAAAAAATTTACTCGCTGATCTGGCTTCAACCTTGATTCTAGGAAAAAATAAAGATGCCGCAAATCTGGCTTTAATATTATCCGAAAAGAGCAAAGCGCTGGCAGATGAATTAGCCAAATAAAGTAAAAATAACCAAGATGCACTGAGAAGAATCTCAGTGCATCTTTTTAGTTCTGCCTGCAGGATCGTTCACGTCCCGGCTTTTAGGGCAACCATTATTTAAAAACCCTGGCTTCAACCTCATTGGGCTCCTGTTGTTCCATATGATGCAGGCTGTTTATAGCAGGTCCTTCAATTATATCGCCCTCATAAGTGAAACGGGAGCCATGGCAGGGGCAGTCCCATGATTTTTCTCCGTCATTCCACTGCAGTTCGCAGCCCAGGTGGGTACAGGTCGTGTCTATCGTATGGAGTTTATTTTGCTCATCCCGGTAAGCGCCTATTCTTTCTCCTTCTTTTCCCATGACTTGAGCTTCTCCGGTTTTTATGCCAATATCCTGGGGCAGACGCCAGCCTTCCAGTTTACCGGCTGCAAAGCTTTTGGCCACATCGACGTTTTGCCAGGCCAAGGTTTTCAAACTGGACAGGCTTAACCTGAAGGGATTATAAACCTCTGCCCAGGGACTATGGTTTTGGACTATCAAGTCCTTAAGAATTATAGCGGCCGCAGTCCCTCCGGAGATGCCCCATTTAGCGAATCCGGTTGCCAGGTAGAGGTTAGGGCTGCGGGGAGTCAAGTTGCCTATATAAGGTACTCCGTCGACGGTCATGCAATCCTGAGTGGACCAGCGATAGAGGATATCCTGAACTGCAAAGATATTTCTGCCGAAATCAATCAGATTCTGATAATGGACATTGGTATCGTTTCCATAACCAGTCTTGTGGTGTTCGCCTGCCAGCAGCACCATTTCACCGTCTTCATAGCTCTGGGAACGCAGGGAACGGGCAGGCTCCTCAGCATTGATATACATGCCTTCCGGAAACTCATCTTTGATTTTTACCGCCACGATATAAGACTTCTCCTGATAAACACGGGGGAAATACAGACCTCCGCCATCAAAAAAGGGATAGTGGGAAGCTATAATTATTTTTTCGGCTTTGACCTTATTGCCGCCTCGGGTGAGAACCAGAGGAGAACCATTATCATCTATATTGACAGCCTCAGTATGTTCAAATATATGACTGCCCTGGCCGGGAATTTTCCTGGCCAAAGCCTTCAGATATTTAAGGGGATGAAACTGGGCTTGATTATCGAAACGCTCAGCCGCCTTGATTGGAAGAGGCAGCGGGATTTTTTCCAGATAGGAGGCTTTAATACCCAGGGATGAGGCCGCCTCCACTTCATTCCGGATATCCTCTGCATACTTTTCCGACTGGGTGTAGACATAAGCCGAACGCCAGGCAAAGTCACAGTCTATATCATGTTCTTTTACGGTAGCGGCGATTAAATCAATAGCCTTTTGGTTTGATTCGGCATACTGCCGGGCCAGCTCCTCACCCAGTTGATTTTTTAAACGGGCATAGATCAGTCCGTGCTGGGAGGTGATTTTAGCCGTACTGTGACCGGTGGTGCCTTGTAATATCCTGTCCGCCTCAATAACCGCTACTTTTACCCCCCGGTTTTTTAGGAGATAGGCTGAGGTTATTCCGACAATACCGCCGCCAATTATTGCTACCTCTACTTCCATGTTTTCTGTAAGCTCAGGAAAATCAGTCTGAGGGGTGGAGGCAATCCAGTAAGGATTAGGATTTTCTTTAAATTCCGGTTTGTTATTCAATCATCCACCTGCTTTCGCTTAAAACCTTTACAGCTTTATTATGTACAATCCCGGCGCCGGCTATATTCCCATTTATAGCCAGGGCCGGGATTGGGCAATTGGAGAAGTTAGACCAGTTAGAATCTCTTTTTAGCGTTTGACTATACGGCAGGGGTCAACTATACTTAACCAGTAAGTGAGTAAATTACTAAATTAGTAGTAATGGAGGCTGAAACATGAAGATACCAACCACATTAAAGCATAAACCGGTTATAGTATCTGAAAACTATGAAAATGTTGACGGGAGATATGCTTATAATTCCGATGCCAAGGGCCTTTCATTAGGATTGGCGCAGTGGAATGACCGGGGCAAGGTAGAGATATCCGCCAAAGTATGGAGACACACAGGAGAAAAATGGTCCCGGCAGTCCGAGGAATTGCCGTTGCACCGTGTGCTCGACCTGGCTATCCTGGTTTGCCGGGCGAAACTGCATTTTCAGGAAGCTTACCGCTATAAAAATTTATATGACGAAGAAAAGCCGGTAATAGACCGGGTGGGTTTACAGGGCGACGCCATGACCGTAGCCATATGCACCGACAATGAAAGAATTGACGAGGATATCCAGCTATTCCGTCAGGCGCTCAGTAATGATGATGAACTGCTGGGCGAGCGCCTGCGTACTTTAGCCAGGATTTTAAGAGAAATGGGGTATTAATAATGGACGCGGGCCGGAAAAAAGAATTGCTAGCCCAATATAAACAAACCAAAAAACCGATGGGATTATTTATCATTCGCTGTAAGTTGAATAACAAGTGCTATATTGAAGCAACCCAGGATTTGAAAGGCAGGATTAATGGCGCCAAAGCCAGACTGGCGGGCAGTTTCCATCCCAATCGCGAGCTGCAGAAAGAATGGGAGGATTTGGGCTCTGAGAATTTTACCATTGAAATCCTGGATTATCTTGAATATGACAAAGACGAATCTAAAACCGACTATAAAGAGGATTTGGCGTTATTGCAAATGATTTGGGAAGAAAAACTGGCCCGGGAAGATATGATATTCTATAAGAAACGAATATGACTGTAAGTATAGGCGGTTATGGTAACAGGAATGGCATCCGGCTTAATTCATCAAGTAGCGGTTGCTTTTGAAGAAAAATGGAGGCATTATTAAGAGGAACGGAGAAGTAATAAGCGACCGATAATTTCAGTTTGTAGTTCCACTAGTTTTTATTATTTTAAATTACAGCAGGAGATGGCATATGCAAACTAAGAAAGTGTTTTGGGGAGAACTGGCTCTTATGGCCGGTATAACCATATTGAGCCTGGGTATTACTCTGATGATTAAAAGCAATTTCGGTATAACTCCGGTTGCTTCTTTACCATTTGTCCTGAGCAAGATCATTACCTTGATTTCTTTCGGTACCTGGAATTATTTATTGCAGATAATCTCAATAATATTGCTGGTAGCATTAACCAGAAACATCAAGACCGGTTATTATCTATCTTTGTTCATTGTAATAGGCTTCGGCTATATGCTGGACCTGTTTGAATACCTGTCGGGTTATCTTCCCGTTAATTTACCTTTGCAGGTAATCTATTATATTCTGGGATTTTTAGGTGTAGCCTTCGGCGTATGCATATTAATTAAAAGCTGTATGCCGATTTTGCCCTTCGACACCTTTGTCCGGGATATTTCCAGCCATTTTGAACTTTCCGTAAAGTGGGTCAAAACCAGTTTCGATTTAAGCTGCGTTATTCTGGCGATAATATTTGGCCTGATATTTCTGGGCAATATAGAAGGCATTGGGCTAGGCACGTTAATATGCGCCTTATTGACGGGGAAATTCGTCGCTCTGTTTGGCCAGCGTCTGGACCGCAGGTATCAATTCCAACCGGCAATAAAGCTGGCGGGACATTCCTAAAAGCTTAAACCTGCAACTGGATTACGGCAGGGCATAACTCAGAAAGAGTCGCTTGATTCACTCCTTCCCAATAAGCGCTGTAGTACGCGCTTAAATAACGGCTTCTGAATAGTAGTTTTGGGGCTCGGGACAGTCTCCGGAGTTATAGGCTCAGCCTTGACAGGAACTGGTTGGGCCTGCTCGGCAGGATGCAGGGTATTGGCCTTAAGGGCCGTTTGATGGTCCCGGTTTGCCTGGTTCGAAACATTTCTACGCTCATTGCGATGCTGCCGTGGCCTGGTGGAGGAACGCTTTGGTTGACCTCCTTTGGCAGGTGACGGCGGATTGGTTTCCCGCGGCTTGCCGGCCTGGGTATTGGCCTTTATCCATCTGTCAATTGCAGCGCGATTCTCGCTGAAAAAGGACTCCGGGGGAAATTCCGCTTCCATAATCAGCGATCCGATATGTTCTTCTATCTCATACAAGCTCATTATGTCATCGCCGGTAACCAGGGTAATGGCGCGTCCTGTGTTCCCGGCCCTGCCGGTACGTCCGATTCTATGCACGTAGCCGTCTTTTTCCAGGGGAACATCATAATTGATAACCAGGGCCAAATCGTCTATTTGAATCCCGCGGGCGGCAACATCGGTGGCAACCAGCAAATGAAAATCCCCCTGTTTGAATTGCTGTATGGTTCTCAGCCGTTTAGCCTGGGGAATATCGCCATGCAGCGCCTGGGATGCATATCCCCTGCGGGATAGAAAGTTCTGCACCCTGTTGACCGTGCTGCGCTGATTGCAGAAAATCAAACAACTTTCCGGCCGTTCCATCATCAACACGCGGTTCAGTTTCATATTTTTTTCGTTATGCGCTACCCGATAGTATAACTGCTGAGTGGTATCAACGGTCTTGGTCGGCGATGCAATCTCAATAGTCTGAGGATGCTTCATATATTGCCGGCAGACCTTATGGACTTCATCGGGTATGGTTGCGGAGCAAAGGAGAGTCACCCGGTCTTGGGGAAGCTTCTTAATGATCCGCACCACCTGATCAAGAAAGCCCATGTCCAGCATCCGATCCGCTTCATCAAGTACTAAAAAGCGTACATGTCGGGTATCCAGATGCTGGTGACAGATATGATCATATACCCGCCCCGGTGTGCCGGTGACAATAGAAGTCCCTTTATTCAGCACCGAGATTTCAGTATTAATATTATGTTGTCCGAATACAGCCGTGGTCCTGTGCTCAAGGTACTTGGCCATCTGTTTAAGATCACTGTCCACCTGGACCGCCAGTTCGCGGGTAGGGGTGAGAATCAGACCCTGGGGACCAGGAGCCTGGGGATCTGTCAGCTGCAGCATAGGAACACCAAAAACAGCGGTCTTGCCGCTGCCGGTTTTAGACCTTATGACTAAATCTTCTTGTTTTAAAATATGGGGAATTGCCCTGCTCTGAACCTCTGTAGGCAGTTCGAAGCCCATTTCTTCTATGGCCCTTAAAATGGGAGGGGAAATACCCAGATCACTGAATGCGCTTTTCATTATTATCTTCTTTCATTAATTGCAAGTATAATAATTATATCATTATTTCGTATTTTTGGGTATACGCGAGAAGTTGTTCAGGAAATAGCCCCGACTAAGCCATAAGGAAGGGAAGGGGGAATGAAGTCAAAGGAACAGCCTCCCGGGTTTGACTATCTCTTTTTCAGCCATCTGGCAGCGCCAGCAGACATTGACAACGCTATACTGGAAATCACCAGAAAGGTCCCTAACCACTGCCAACTGTTCAGCCTTTCGTTAAAAATTACCGTTGCCAGCAAGATGCTGATGACGGGCTCAATCGTACAAGCCAGCGAGGCTCGTGAAGCTCCAATGGTGTCAATCGCTTTAAGAAGAAAACCATGCCGACCAGATTGTTCAGTACCGCGGTTCCGCATCCCAGCAGAAGCTGATTGCTGTTAACGTGAATAATTCCTTTTATTTCAGGCAGGAAAGCAACCGGCAAAACGACCATAGCCATAAAAGAGAAAGAAGCGGTAAGGGTAAAGGAATCAATGTCAGCCAGGGTTTTCTGACCGAGCAGACTGAAAAGAGCAAAAAGAACGCTGGCCGTAAAGGACAGCAGGAGGCCCCGGGTAGATACCGCGTTGGCTGAATTTATGCCTGATATTAGTATTACTCCGGCGATGGCGGTCAAAAGAACGGCAAAAAGGGATGCCGATACTTTCTCCCGGAAAAAGAAAACCGCCAACAGCGCAACCAGGATAGGATAGGTATAAAATATTACCGTACCCACACTGGCATCAAGGTAATGCATAGCGTAAAAAAACAGGAGTTCCTGAGCAATTAATAAGCCCCCTTGCAAATAAACCAGCCAGGAGCGGGTCAATATGGATCGTCCCCGCCATATTGCGTATAATGCCAGCATTGCAAAGGCAAAAAAATTACGCAGGAACAAAATGGAGGCCGGCCCAAGCCCCATATGATACGCCGCTTTGCCAAAGATGGGAAGGGTTGCGTCTGCTGCCGCCGAAATCAGCACATAAGTTAGGCCTATAATTATTGATGATTGTTTCATGATTGCTTCAACCGTTATACCCTTAATTAATAGTGAGGCAGAACAATGATTTTATATTCATGCCAGGACGATTAACTTTGCTCCCGAGTTTTTGGGAAAGAACGGGAGTATTTTTTTATCTTGTACTGCAAGGTGCTGCGCGGTATTCCCAATTTAGCCGCGGCTTGCTTAATATTCGCCTGACATTGCTGCAGCGCCCGGGAAATGAGCTTCCACTCATAACGCTCCATCATTTCCTGTAATGAAATATCCTCGGGTGCAGCGGGTACATTCCCCGCCTGCTCATCAGCCCCTGAATCCACGGGGAAGAGATAGTTCTTGGCATTCAGATGCAGGCGGTTTAAAGCCACATGCTCCGGGTCCTCCAGCATCATGCTGCGGCGGATGACGTTTTCCAGCATGCGCACATTACCGGGCCAGTCATAATGCTCCATCTCCTTAATCACCTGGGGATGGATCAGATGGATTTTACTGTTTATTTCCTCGCTATGCTTTTTAACAAAGTGGTTGGCCAATAAAGCGATATCATCCTTGCGGTGTCTCAAGGGAGGAATGTGGATCAGCCCTACGCTGAGGCGATAATACAGATCCTCCCTCAGATGAGCTTTTTCTACCGCCTCCAGAGGATCCTCATTCATGGCTGACATGACCCTGACATCCACCTTGACCTGAACATTGCTGCCTACCCGCATAATCTGCCCGTCTTGCAGCACCCTTAGAAGTTTAGCCTGGGTATTGAGCGGCATGGAATTCAACTCGTCCAGGAAAAGGGTACCCTGATCAGCAATTTCAAACATCCCTTTGCGGTTCTCCGCCCCGGTAAAAGCTCCTTTAACCGTGCCGAATAAAATACTCTCCAGCAGGGTATCGGGTATAGCGGCACAATTTAAGGTAATAAAGGCTTGCTCAGAGCGTTTACTCTTAAGATGGGCCCGGCGTACGAACAGCTCTTTGCCGGTTCCGGTTTCTCCGTATACCAGAATGGGATAATCGGTCTGGGCATAAAGATCAAGCTCGTACAGAATTTTCTTCATGTTTTCGTTCCGGGTAATAATACCGGTATCATCGCGGTTTTCCTCCGTTTCCCGGTTGGTACGGTCATAGAGCTTGGCCGATAAATCCAGGACCTGATTGGTCAGATTTTTTAAGTTGCCTATATCCCGCCCTATTTCAATAGCGCCGATGATTTGTCTTTCCTGGTCATATAAGGGTAAAGTGGTATGGATGTAATCCACTATTTTACCTGAGCGAGTCTCATAGATCTGGTGCTGGTCGATATAACTCTTTCCATAACGCAGAGCGCCGAGCATAGAGCTGTTTTCCTCGGTCAGGTTGGAATACAGCTCCAGCATGTATTTGCCCAGAGCTTCCTTGGTGCTGGCTTCGTCAATTTCCGCATCATATTGGTTATAATATACATACTTGCCTTCTTTATCTATGATGGCAACAGGTTGCTCCAGAGACTCCAGGAAAGGGCCGAGAACCTCAATAGCGGCTTGCAATTGCGGGTGCATGGTTACTACCTCCTCTGCTGTGTTATGCATATTTCATGCCATTTTCGTATTAATGCGAATAGCTCGGCATCAGGCCAGGTATTATTTCTTATTTTGGCTTATGACAGCAAATATGATGCCAGGTTTTCGTCACCGCATATCAATTTTATGCATGATTCGACCTAAAAACCAGTGCCAAATACCTGGCACCATGCCATATTTTCGGCACCCGGTCAGAGATTTCTTAATTCCCTGGACAAAGCCTATCCATTGAGGGTTTAGGGCCAGTGAACCCTTCAACCGAAATTTTTGGGGGAGTTAGGCAGCCACGGCATAAAAATATTGCCCTGATGTAATTTATACCCGAAAATTCGGGACCGGAAAGCTTTTATAAAAAGTTTGGCACGCCTTTTGCTTTAAAGTCCAGCAGATAGCTTCTGGGCCCGGACCCTCAAATCAACCGCGGATGATGGGAGGATTAGCCCAATAAATGGAACTGGAAGGAGAATTATGTATGAGCAGCACACCCAGCACTAAGACGCGCGAGGAGTTGGCCGGTGAGTACAGGAAGGTTGTAAATCAGATTCTGACTAATGACCGGAGGTTTACCGTAAAGGACGGCCATCTGATCTTCGACGGAGCTGATTTACATGCAATTGCTGAAAAATATCCCACTCCTGTTTATGTATACTCGGAAAAAGAGATCCTCAGAAACTTAAGAGAGATTACCGACGCCTTTGCTTCCAGGCATAAAAATACCAAATGCTTCTATGCATCCAAAGCCTGTTCGGTCATGAAGATTTTAGATGTGATAAAACGAGCCGGTTCTTTTGTGGAAACCAACTCCAAATACGAAATCCAGAAAGCCTTGGATATAGGTTTTACCGGTGACCAAATCGTATTTAACGGGGTGGTCAAAAAAGAATCGGATCTGGAGCTGGCTATTGCCAACGATCTCTATCTTATTAACTGTGACAGCTTTTATGAATTGGAGGTAATCAACCGGATTGCCAATCGTTTGCAGAAAACGGCCAATATTTGCATACGAGTAGAACCCAGCGTACCTTCTGCCACCCATCCCGGTCTGGTCACTGCCTATCATGCCAAATCCGGCATAGACCTGCATGAAGCTGAAAAGATGTGCCGTATGATTATGGACATGCCTTATGTAAAGGCCAAAGGGCTGCATATGCATGTGGGCGATCAGGTACCCGAAGTTGAACCTTTTGAGAAGGCTACCCGGGTTCTGGTGGAAGAGTCCATGCGTTTAGAAAAGGTCCTGGGAATAAAATTCGAGCTCATCAATGTGGGAGGGGGCATTCCCACACCTTACCGTTATGGCCCGGGCGATGCTCTGGCTGACAATATGTATGGCGGTATCAACTCAGATGATTTTGCCGAGGCCATTGTCAACGAAGTCCATAAATGGAGAGACGACATCGAAATCTGCATTGAGCCCGGCCGTAAAGTAGTAGGCAGCGCAGCAGTAATGCTGACCACCTTATCCTGTGAAAAAACCAAAACCAATTATGGCGAAAACCACCAGGTTGAGGAAATCGTAGATTGGAAATTTGTTGATGCCGGTTATAGCGTATTTTGCGATCAGCTCCACTGGGGCTGGTATTTCAACCTGATTAATGCCAGCAAAGCCGGCAGCGCTTATAACGGCTGGATGAAACTGGCCGGCCCTCTCTGTGACGGCGGCGATTATTTCCATCAGGGAGTGGACGGAGAGTTCTTCCTCCTGCCCTCTGCTACCGAAGTGGGCGATGTCATGGCTTTTCTTGATGCCGGAGCTTACACCATCGAGAGTCAGACCGTCTACAACAATCGCCCCCGCACCGCCGTTCTGCTGGTTAACCAGCAGGGGAAAGTCCAATTGATCAGACGCGAAGACTCCTATGAAGATATGGTCGGTTACGATATTTACTAGAATCTGGCTTCCGGAGTCTGCTTATCAGACTCCGGGTATAAATGAGAGGAGGCCGTCTTTATGTCGGAAAATAAAGTTCTTGGTGTATCCGATATTGTATTAATGAATATAGTGGCTATTTTAAGTATTCGTCAGATCCCCAATGTGGCGCCATACGGAGCATCTTCGGTCATTCTGTGGATACTGGCGGCTTTAGGCCTGTTCGTGCCCCTGGCTATGGTTTGCGGCGAGCTCTCTACCGGTTGGCCCAAAGAAGGCGGCATATTTGTCTGGGTGAGAGAAGCCTATGGTCCTCGTATAGGCTGGATGTGCGCTTTCCTGTTCATATGCTGCTGCGTCCTGTTCTTCCCTATGATGCTGCAGTTTATGATGACCACCATTGCTTTCTGTTTTAACGAAAGCCTGGCTGCCAACAAAGTATTTATAGGTGTAAGTTCCATTATAATCTTTTGGATTCTTACCTTTATGAATATTTACGGTATGGAATGGACCAAAAAGATCAATAACTTCGGCGCCCTATTCGGAGTCATCGTTCCCGGTATCGTATTAATTCTTCTGGCTCTCTACTGGGTGGCCAGCGGGCACCCTATGCAGACTGACTACCAAACGGCTGCCAACTGGGTGCCGAACCTGGGCAAATGGAGTACCATAGTATTCCTTTCTTCCATGATGTTTGCTTTTGCCGGTATGGAAGTATCCCCCATGATAGCCGGACGCTGCAAAGATCCGCAAAAAGATTTTCCCAGAGCTATCTTTATTTCCGCCATCATAATTGTGGGTATTTATATTCTCGGTACTATCGCCCTGAACACTATTTTCCCGGCCAATGACGCTAATATCATCGCCGGCATCATGCAGGGCATGAAGATGGCTTCAGTCAATCTGGGGGTTCCCTGGCTGCTGCCATTGATGGGCATATTGATCGCTATCGGAGCTTTGGGACAGATCAACTCCTGGCTGGTGGGTCCTATCTACATGTTAAATGTAGCTAATTCAGAACAGAATGTACTGGGAACCAAAATAAATGAAATGCATCCCAAATACAACACCCCTGCCTTTGCTCTGATCATAGAGGCCATCCTGGTATCGGTATTCTGTCTCTCCACCTTTGTATCACCCAGCATGGAGGCTGCTTACTGGACTCTGACCGCTTTAAATACTCTGTGTTACTTTATACCTTATCTTATGATGTTCTCCGCCTTCTATATTCTGCGGAAGAAATTCCCCGAGGTTAAGCGCAGTTTTAAAATCCCGGGCAAGGTTCTGCCCATCATACTTCCGGCCATGGGATTTATATCAATACTGTTTGCCATTATTCTCTTGTTTGTACCCCCGGATCAGATCGACCTTGGCAATCTGCTGGTATACGAACTGCAAATCGCAGGCGGAGGGGTGTTGTTTGCCCTGATCGGAGATATTCTGTATCAGAGAGCATTAAAGAAAAACCGTCAGGGGGGCAATCAGACTGCTGCCTAGTTATGAGGCGGGGCAGCGGCATCAGCTCCGCTGCCCGGTTAAAGAGATTATAGACAAGAAGGAGTAATTATTATGGCTTATCCGCAATTAGAGATAAATGTCAGAAAGTTGGAATATAATGCCCGGATGGAAGTAACCAATCTTAAAAAATCAGGAGTTACGGTTATGGGAGTAAACAAGGTTTTCAACGGCCTGCCCGAAACCGCCCTGGCCATCGTAAAAGGCGGAATCGAAACCGTCGCGGAATCCCGGGTGCACAATCTTAAGAAAATCAAGGATATACCCTGCAAGAAATGCTTATTGCGCAGTCCTTTGATGAGTCAGATTGAGGATACGGTCAGATATGCCGACATATCCCTGAATTCGGAAATTGAAATCATCCGGGCCCTTTCCCGGGAAGCGGTACGGCAGAACAGAATTCATGAAATTCTTTTGATGATTGATATGGGCGACATTCGTGAAGGCATCTGGTATGAAAACGAGGCCGAAATTGAAGAAGTTATAAAGGAAATCAAAAGCCTGCCCCATTTGGAGATCTATGGACTGGGAACTAATTTTAACTGCTTCGGCACCGCACTGCCCACGGTAAAGAACGGCAACGCTTTCTATCAATTGGCTCAAAGACTGGAGGAAAAATGCGCCGTCGAGTTCCAATACCTGTCGGCCGGGAACTGCACCAGTTATCACCTGATTGACAAAGGTATATGGCCCCGGGGACTGAATCACCTTCGTATCGGCGGACTGCACCTGCACGGGATTGAATACGTCAGTATGAAGTATCTGGACGAATATTATCACTCGGACATGGATATAAACCGCGCTGTTTCCAATCTTTATATACTTAGAGCCGAAATCATTGAGTTAAATACCAAGCCCACCGTGCCGGTTGGGGAACTGGGAGTAGACGCCTTCCTGCAGAGCAAGACCTTTGAGGACCGGGGAAGACGCAAAAGGGCTCTGTTAGCAGTTGGGCGTCAGGACGTGCCATCAGAAAACTGCTGGCCGGTAGATGAGCAGATAAGCATCATGGGCCAAACCAGCGATCATACTCTGATTGATATAGAAGATTGTGATTATCAATACCGGGTGGGGGATATCATCTCCTTCGAGCTGGATTATACGGCTCTGCTGGCTGCATGCAACTCTCCGGGGGTGGAAAAGGTTTTTGTAACGGATTGATGCCATACGCGCCTGTATATTAAAAGGTAAGCTTAGCCTTACCCCAATAAGTAACTGCTTAAAAGAGTTGTTTGCAGGAGATTTAATTTCTTAAACGGAGTCTCGAGAGGCAAAATACTCTTGGGACTCCCTTCCGCTTATTAAAACGTAAACTGATAGCGTTTTATTAAAATTGCCACTATAGCAAAAATGGGGGCAGAACTATGGAAAACCATAAAGAAATTAATGACATACTTCCTGAATCCATGGGCTTAAAAAGGGACATGAAGGGCCGCCATCTTTTGATGATATCCATCGGGGGGACTATCGGCTCGGGATTATTTATGGGAATCGGACACACCATTCATACCGCCGGCCCTCTGGGGGCGGTATTGGCCTATGTGGTAGGCGGATTGGTAATGTACCTGGTGCTGCTCTGTCTGGGAGAACTGGCCTCTGCCATGCCCGTATCCGGGTCTTTTGCGACTTACGCCTACAGATTTATTTCTCCGGCCGCAGGTTTTGCTACCGGTTGGATCTACTGGTTGAGCTGGGCTTTATGTATAGCGGCTGATTTTACCGTTGCCGGTATCCTGATGAATGCCTGGGTACCCGAGGTTCCCATTTATATATGGTGCGGCCTGTTTGCCAGTTTTCTTTCTATTCTGAACCTGCTGACCGTGAAGGCTTATGGCGAAACCGAGTACTGGTTTGCCAGTATTAAGGTAATAGCCATAGTCGCGTTTATCATTGCCGGAGCCGGATTAATACTGGGAGTGGGAGACAATCATCCTTTTATTGGTCTGCATAATTTCCATACCGGCCGGGGCTTGTTTCCCAATGGCATCAGCGCTGTTTTTATGACTATGCTGGTAGTGGTATTTTCATTTCAGGGAACCGAATTGGTCGGTATTGCCGCAGGGGAGTGCGAAGACCCGCGGAAGAATATTCCCAAGGTAACCAAAGCCGTAGTTTTCCGTATTATTATCTTCTTCTGGCTGGCAGTTGCAGTGCTGGCCGCCACTATACCTTTTGAAAATGCCGGAGTTCTGGAGAGTCCTTTTGCCTACGTGTTTGGCATGACCGGCATCCCCTATGCCAAAGAACTGATGACTTTCGTTGTTCTCACGGCCGCCCTTTCTTCCGGCAATTCAGGTTTATATGCCTCATCCCGTCTATTATGGTCAATGGCCCGGCAGGGCCAGGCCCCCTCCTGGTGTGCAAAGTTAAACGCGCACGGAGTTCCTTACATTGCTATTTTGATTACAATAATAGTGGCATGTGCCTCCTTATTGACCAAGGCTATCGCTGCCGATACCGTCTATCTGTTCTTAATATCCAGTACGGGTATGGCCGGTTGTTTAAGCTGGGTGGTCATCGCGGTATGCCAGTATAGATTCAGACAGGAGTTTCTGGCCGGCGGGGGAAAAATAGAGCAGCTTGTTTTTAAAAGCCCCTTCTTCCCGATCACCCCCATACTGGCAATAGTATTGAATATTGCGGTTATTTTGGGTTTATATCTCGACCCTTCCAACCGGATGATGCTTTACTCGAGTTTGCTTGTCATTGCAGCTACCTATATAATCGGAATCCTGGTGGAAAAAAGAAAACCTCATCCTGAGCGGTTTAAATCCGAGGGTATAAAAAAAGCGTCTTAGCATCCAAACTCCACGCGATAGGCTTCTGCCTACTATTTTCATAGGTTGTTGCGGCCTGCAGCCATGGCCTTTAATAAGGAAAAAGTACGATGGCTGCAATCGGTTCTGTTGTCATTCTTGGGTTGCTCTTAAGGGAGCTGAAACAGATGCCGGTGTCAAATTATTCCTCCCCCTTTTATATTTTCTGTATACGGTATAATTAAAAAATGACAAATGTAAGAAATTTTTAAGAAATATATCCGCTTTTTCGTTAGAACCTTGGCTTAAAGTATGGTCAAGGCTCGGGGGTTAACCCAATATTAAAACAGGGGGGGGGGGTACATATGGAAAAGCAACGGGTGCTGGTGGTGGATGATGACCGTGAGATCGTGAAGGCGATTGCTATTAATCTGCAAAGTGATGGATATGAGGCGGTTTGCGCTTACGATGGGCTGCAGGCTCTGGATATTATCAGCAGCCAGGTGATCCATCTGATCATCCTGGACGTTATGATGCCCAGATTGGACGGGCTTTCCACCACTCTGAAAATCCGGGATGAAAAAAATATACCTATTATTATTTTATCGGCAAAATCCGAAGATACCGATAAGATACTGGGGTTGTCGATGGGGGCCGATGACTACGTCGCCAAACCGTTCAATAATATGGAGCTTATGGCCCGGGTGAAATCCCAACTGAGGCGTTATCTGACCCTGGGAGATTTTAACCTGCAGGCCCAACCGAATCTCTTAATAGCAGGCGGGCTGTGTTTCGACCCGGAAAGTCATACCCTGACCCTTGACGGGGAGCCGGTTAAGCTGACAGCGACGGAGACTAAGATCATTGAGCTTTTGATGCGCTCACCCGGGCGCATCTTTCCCGCCGAGGAGATTTATGAACGGGTTTGGGAAGAGACGGCCTACGGGGTGGAAAATACGGTTATGGTTCACATACGCCGCATCCGGGAAAAGATTGAGATTAACCCGAAAGAGCCAAATATTTAAAGGTGGTATGGGGAATTGGATATAAAATTGAAAAATTCTAGACCCTTTGCGGCTTGGCTTTGTTTCTTCCTGGGGGTAAATCTGATTATGCTGCTGATCTTTACCGGCCTGGCTGCGGTAATAGGCAACAGCGAGAATTTTGAAAACTTAAAAGCTCCTTATGTTGATTATCAGGATACGGTATTTTTCAAAGAGAAGACGGAAAACTATTTTAACAGTCTGTACGGACTGGTAACTGACCCCGGCCAGGATGAAAGCCTTTTTAAAGAAACCGCAGATACCTGGCTGGCCCGTGAAGGCAACAACCTCAGGTATTATGCCAGTAACACCGAAACCGGCCGGGAAATAAAAAACATGGCCCGGCTGACTTTATCTGATTCCGGTATGCCGGTTCTGCCGGAAGGCTACCGCTATTTCTGGTATTATGACGGGCAAAAGGTATGGGTTGTGGAAAACGGTCAACCCCTTGATATCCGGCGGCTGGACAGCGGTTACCAAAGCATAGTCCCCCGGCTCAGCGGATTCCCGGAGTCACCATCCACCCGGATAGTCGTGGCGGTCAGGGATACTTTGCAGGCCAACCCTTATAGCTATTCCTCCTACTATGGCGAAAAAAGGTTCCTCAGCATCATGGGCTGGGTCTATGCGGCTATGGGAGCGCTGGGCCTGATATTTACCGCCTACGCCATTATAAGACGCCGGGATAAGCGGGAGTTTGACCAGATATTGGCCTCCTGGTCGGGACGGCTCTGGCTGGAAGTGAAGATACTGTTTTCTCTCCTGGCCTTTATCATGATGCTGTTTCCCCTCAACCTTTCTGCCATCAACGGTTCTTTGAATTGGAGTTATGTACCCGAAGCGGTATTAACCATCACTGCCTTGGGTGGTGCTTTCCTCTTGGGATGCTGGTGGTTTTACCTTATGCTGCTGGATTTGAGAATCAACCGGAGAGGCTTTTGGGCCCATAACTTAATAAATTCTCTGATCCAATGGTATCAGAGATATGAAAGCAAGTATGCCTGGCAGAAGGCGATGATAAAGAGGGCTTATATGCTGGTGGCAGCAGAAGCAGTTATGGCCTTTATGGCAGTATTTTTCCTATTGCTCGCCGGCGGCGGTGGAGCAGCATTTTTGATTGCTCTGCTGATAGCGGCGGCAGGCGTCTATCTGATTTATCGCTATCTGCAGCACTATAGCCAGACCATAAACGATTGGGGAAAGCTGACCGACCATATTGAGCAGATGAAAAACGGAGATATGGCGGCCCGACTGGAACTTGAACCGACTGCCGATATGTACCGTACCGCTTCCCATCTGAATTCAATTCAGGAGGGAATGACCATGGCGGTTGCCGAGAAGATGAAATCAGAGCGCATGAAGATTGAGCTGATTACCAATGTATCTCACGATTTAAAGACTCCTCTGACTTCAATTATCAGCTATGTCGATTTGCTGAGCAAAGAGGAGGGGCTTCCTGAGCAGGTCAAAGATTATGTAAGAATACTGGCCCAGAAATCGGAACGTTTAAAAAATCTGATTCAAGATCTGTTCGACCTTTCTAAAGCAAGCAGTGACAATATTGCTTTGGATATGGAACAGATTGATTTAACCCGGCTGCTCAATCAGACCCTGGCGGATATGGAAGAGCAGATTAATGCCTCCGGTCTTGCTTTTCGCACCAATATACCTGATGAGCCCGTGCATGTGTTAGGTGATGGTCAAAAACTATACCGGGTTTGGGAAAACCTGATTACCAACACCCTGAAATATTCTCTGACCGGTTCCCGGGTCTTCATTGACCTGATCGTAAATGAAAAAGGGGCCGTGGCCACCATCAAAAATATAGCCAATTATGAAATGAACTTTACGGCGGACGAAATCCTGCAGCGTTTTGTCCGGGGCGATGAGTCCCGCACTACAGAGGGATCAGGGTTGGGACTGGCGATTGCCCGGAGTTTTACCCAGATCAGCGGAGGCCGGTTTCAGATTGTGATTGACGGCGATCTGTTCAAAGTGGAGCTAAGCTTTCAAACCGTTTAAATCCACCGGGAGATATAAGGGACATGGGGGCAGAGCAAATATTGTCCCTCAGCGCACGAGCACCTGGTATAATTTATCTGCATACCTGAGCAGGTGCTTGTGCTATTATTATACTGCATTGTAAAAATGTTCACTGTTGAAAAACTATCACTGGGATTAAGAAGGTGACTCATGAAAAAATATTTTCTCTATATAGTGCTCACCAGAACTAATACGGTAATGTCGAAAGCTATTCAATTGGTCAAGAAGGATGAATATACTCATGCGGCTATTGCTTTGGATAAAAAGCTCAAGCATATGTACAGCTTTGGCCGCAAATACACCTATTTCCCGTTTATCGGCAGATTTAAACAGGAAAACTTCAATACCGGAATATATAAATTCAATAAAAGTTTACCGGTCATTATCATTGAGCTGGAAGTGTCCAGGCAGCAGCATGAAAAGGCCAAACACCTGCTGGACCAATTCATTGCCAACAGCCGGTTATATAAATATAACTACAAAGGACTGCTGCACTGTCTGCTCAATAAATCAGCCAGTTGCGATCATAGATTCCTATGCTCCGAGTTTGTATATTATATTCTGAAAGAAAGCGGCATTGTTGATTTTAGAATTCCCCGCAATCTGGTCAGACCTCAAAGTTTGCTGAATTTGGAGGGCAGAATAGTCTATCAGGGAACTATCAGGATGTATCAGCGCCCGCAACCCAAGCTTAACCGGCAAGCAACCGCAGATTACACGGATTATCACCGACTGCCCGGATTTATTAATAGACGGATTTTAAAAAAATTATTTCCGCGCTCTTCCCGTATGTTCACTGAATTCCGGGTCAAAAAATATGGCCGAACCGGTTGAGTATTTTAATGGGCGGTTAATTAGAAAACAGACGCCCCCTTCGAGGACAACTGATGCTCGTTATACTCGCAATTAAGGGTGCAGATCAATGCAGATTCATTATAAAAAGACGCGGAACTCGCGGAATCTTTTAAGGAACCCGCGGATTTTATTAAGGTTTTCTTCCGCGTTCCTCCCTCTAATTCCCAGAATTCCGCGTCAAAAAAATAGCAGGACTGTTGGAGTATTTTCATTTTTGGTTGTGCCCCCCAGTCATTGGGCGGTTAATAAAGAATAGCTATTTAATAGTGCCGGCAGGCTCGGTCAGCTGTTTTAGAGGCAATGAGCAGGTATAATCAGGGACGAACAAGGTAATATTACCATAGTGAACTTAAGGCAGGATGAATAGCTATTGATTATATTATAATTTGCTGCTATTATCCTACTATGCAGCAATGCTGACATGGGGTATACGTATATAAGGAGGATTCAAAAAATGGCAAATGACGCCCAGGTTCTGGTGGAAATTTTACAGGGCACGCATACTCCCACCGGTGGTGGTTGAAGCGGATGTGCTTCGGCGGCTAGTTGTGGATCAACTACAAATTATGCGGACCTGACTGGAAAGCTGGCAGATGAGCTCAAGGCTGATTATGGAGATAAAATTGCGGTAAAATATATTGATATTGATGAGACCGGGCTAAAAGACTATCCTATTGTAAACCAGGTTTTACAGATGGGCTATCCTTATCCCATTACCCTCATCAACGGAGAACCTAAGTTTGCCGGGGGAATTATGACTCCTGAAATCAAGACGGCTATTGACGAACTTCTGAAATAGGGAAGTTTAAATAAAGTAGAAGAGAGGAGGGCTCAGGCTCTTCTCTTTCTATATTTATAGGGGAACAGGTATAATATATTTACACCAAGGGAGGCGGAGCGATGCCGGCAGACAATGACGGCAGACAATATTTTATCATCACCTATGGCTGTCAAATGAATGTCCGGGACTCGGAAATAATCGCCGGTTTACTTGAGGGTATGGATTTTACGGCGGCTCAGTCATTGGATGATGCTGCTATAATAGTATTCAACACCTGCAGTGTACGCCACTCAGCCGAGAACAAGGTTTACGGCAAACTGGGCGAAGTATTGGCTCTAAAGCGGAAGCGGCCGGAAACCCTGATCGCTTTCGGAGGCTGTATGGCCCAGCTGCCGGAAGTGCGGCAGAAGCTTAAAAAATCCGGAGTGGACGTGGTTTTCGGAACCCATAATATACATGAGCTGCCTTATCTGCTGGAACAGACCCGGAAAGGGGAAAAGGAAATTTTTCGGGTCTGGGAGCAGGAAGGAGTGGTGGTGGAGCCTCTTCCCTCCCAGCGTCACTCCGGCTTAAGTGCCTTTGTCAATATTATGTATGGCTGCAATAATTTCTGCACTTACTGCATAGTTCCTTATACCCGGGGGCGGGAACGAAGCCGGAGGCCGGAGGATATCATAGAGGAAATTAAGGAAATAGCCGACCAGGGCTATCGGGAAGTAACCCTGCTGGGGCAGAATGTTAACTCCTATGGAAAAGGTCTGGAAAAAGAGATTGACTTTGCCGATCTGCTGGAAATGACTGCAGCTGTGGCTGGTATTGAGCGTATACGGTTCACCACTTCCCACCCCAAGGATATGTCAGACAAGCTTATTGACAGTATAGCAGGCATAGCCAAAGTATGTGAGCATGTGCATGTGCCGCTGCAGGCTGGCAGCAATGATGTCTTGCGGCGTATGAACCGGCGCTACACCAGAGAGCATTATCTGGAACTGGCTGCCAAAATCCGCCGGCGTATACCCGGGGTGGCAATAACCAGCGATCTGATCGTGGGATTTCCCGGTGAAAGAGAGCAGGATTTTCAGGATACTCTGGATATGGTGGAAAAAGTGCGTTTTGACGCGGCCTTCACTTTTATGTACTCGGTGCGCAGCGGGACCCGGGCAGCCAGCCTGCCGGACCAGGTGAGCCCGGAGATAAAGAGGGAGCGGCTGCAGCGTTTGAATGAAGTCCAGTATCAAATCGCCCGGGAGATAAACCAGTCTATGGAAGGAACGGTCAAAGAGGTGCTGGTGGAGGGGCCGAGCAAAACTAATCCGGATAAACTGACTTCCCGCACCAGGAGTAATCATATCGTGATATTTTCTGGCCCAAAAGACTTAATCGGACAGTTAATAAATGTTAGAATAACAGAAGCAAAAACTTTTTCTTTATTTGGGGAAATGGTTAAAAAAAAAGGCAGGGGGATATTAATTTGAATAGTGAAGAAATCATTAAAATTGCCTTTGAGTTAGGGAATGCCATCGCTCAATCCGCAGAGATGATTAATCTGAAGAATCAACAGACGGGATTGATGGGTAAAAAGGAAGCCTATGAGCTTATCATGCGCTATCAGGAGGCCAAGACTCAGGTAGATCATAAAATGATGGATGGTATCATTGTAACCCCGCAGGAAGAAAACCACCTGGATATAATGGAACAACAGATAAGCAGCCATCCCGACATCCAAAACCTGCTGGCGGCCCAGGAGCAACTGGAGAAATTGATGCAAGCCGTATACTTTACCATGAACCAGGCCATAAGCGGCGATTGTTCATCCGGCTGTGATTCCTGCGGAGGAAATTGCCAGATGTAAACGGAACGGTAAAAATATATGTGCTTAGAAAGGCTTGGCAACGACAAGTCTTTCTTTTTAGCCGGGTGCATTTGCTAAGAGTAGGGGGTAGTTACAGCCTTGTCTCAATATACGCCTATGATGCAACAATATCTTGATATTAAGCAGCAGCACCAGGATGCTATTCTTTTCTTTCGTCTGGGTGACTTCTATGAAATGTTTTTTCAGGATGCCGAGCTGGCCTCCCGGGAGCTGGATATTGTATTGACCGCTCGCGATGGCGGCAATGAAAAAGTACCGATGTGCGGGATACCTTATCATGCGGTGAATAATTATCTCTCCCGTCTGATCAACCGGGGCTACAAAGTAGCGATCTGTGAGCAGATGGAAGACCCGCGGGATGCCAAAGGAATTGTGCAAAGGGAAGTTATTCGCATAGTAACCCCGGGTACGGTTATAGAAGATACCATGCTGGAAGAAAATAAAAATAATTATCTGGTGGCTATTGTAGAAGAGAGAGAACTGACCGGATTCGCCTATATCGACATCTCCACCGGAGAATTCAAAGTCTGTGAGCTCAGTCAGCCGGGGGTTGCCAACCGTTTGGAAAATGAACTGCAGCGTCTGGCTCCGGCCGAGTGTTTATTGGCTGAGTATGACAGCTTTACCCGGGAGTATCTGGATAACCCCAACGGAAGCAATATGGCGATAAGTTCTATCAATGAAAAGGCTCTGCGCCTGGACAGTGCCCTGGAAATACTCCAAGAGCATTTCCAGGTGAGCTCACTGCAGGGGTTTGGCTTAACCGGCTATTCCGCCGGCATCAAAGCGGCCGCTGCCATAATAGCTTTTCTCCAGGATACCCAAAAAGGGGTCCTTAAACATCTGCGCACCCTGGGGGTGTACAGCAATGATAATTATTTGGAAATGGATCATACCACCCGGCGCAATCTGGAACTGAGCGCCACTATGCGGGAAGGACGCCGTGAAGGGTCGCTGCTGGGGGTATTGGATCAATGCCGTACCGCTATGGGGAAAAGGAATTTGAAAAAATGGCTGGAACAGCCTTTAAAGAACATAGAAGAAATTAATGCCCGGCTGGATGCAGTACAGGAGCTTAAGGATAATTTACCTTTAAGGGGTGAATTAAGGGAGATATTGGCGGGAATATACGATATGGAAAGGCTGGCCGCCAGAATCGGGGGTGGGATTGCCAATCCCCGTGATTTGCTGGCCCTGAAATATTCCATCAAATCACTTGATCAGATCAAGGACCTGGATTTATCCGGGTCAGCTCTGTTGGCCGCAATCGCCGCCCTGGACGATCTCAGTGATATTTACACCATTATTGAGCAGTCTATTGACGAAGAAGCACCAGTGGCGATACGGGAAGGCAACATAATTAAAAACGGTTTCAGCCAGGAAATAGATGAATTGAAGCAATTATCCCGGGACGGTTCCCAATGGTTAATAGACTTTGAAAGCAGGGAAAAGAAGCGGACGGGAATAAAATATTTGAAGGTGGGCTATAACAAAGTTTTCGGATATTACATAGAAGTAACCCGGCCTAACCTGCATCTGGTTCCGCCCGAGTATGTGCGCAAGCAGACCCTGGTCAATACCGAAAGGTTTATCAGCGACGATTTAAAACAATACGAGGAAAAGATACTGGGAGCCCGGGAGAGACTATTCGCTCTGGAACAGCAGGTTTTTATTGAGGTGCGGGACAGGCTCAGTCAGCACCTGGAGAGAATCCAGCAAAGCGCCGCAGATATTGCCAGGCTTGATGTGCTGGTATCTTTGGCCGAAGTGGCTTATCTCAATAATTATCAGCGCCCTTTGGTGGACGACAGCAAGCTGATTGAAATCAAAGCGGGCCGGCATCCGGTGGTGGAAAAAAGCCTTAAAGATGCCCGTTTTATACCTAACGACCTTAAATTGAACGGCAGTGATAAACGTTTTGCTATTATTACCGGACCCAACATGGGGGGCAAAAGCACCTATATGCGGCAGGCGGCCCTGTTGGTTATCATGGCCCAGATGGGTTCCTTCGTACCGGCCGACTATGCCCATATCGGTATAGCGGATAAAGTTTTTACCCGGGTAGGGGCTTCTGATGACCTGGCGGCAGGGCACAGCACCTTTATGGTGGAAATGGTGGAAGTGGCTAATATTTTAAACAATGCCAGCGCCCACAGTCTCATTATCTTGGATGAGATTGGCCGTGGCACCAGTACTTATGACGGGCTCAGCATTGCCCGGGCAGTAAGTGAGTTTATCCATGAGAAAATCGGGGCCCGAACCCTTTTTGCCACTCATTATCATGAGTTGACCACATTAAGCGAGGAATTCGAAGGTATTTTTAATCTTTCCGTTTCCGTTATGGAAAGTGGCGAAAGGGTGGTATTCTTAAAAAAGGTGCTTCCCGGCAAGGCCGATCGCAGTTACGGGGTACATGTGGCAGGATTGGCCGGAGTTCCCGAAGCGGTCATAAAAAGGGCCCAGGCAATTTTAACCGGCCTGGAAAGCACCCCGGGAGAGAAACAGGAATCCATGGTGCAACTGCAGCTGTTCGAGGAGGAAAACCCCTTGCAGGCGGAATTGCAGCAACTGGACCTGGACAGCTTAAGTCCGCGGGAAGCCCTGGAGCTGCTATATCGCTGGAAAGCCCAGGTAGTTTAACGGGCCCGGGATACGTTTCTGGTTAACTTTGACTCATACTTTGGAGGTGAGGAAGCTTGTTGATTGGAATTGATGTAGGCGGTACCTATACCGACGGAGTGGTATTTGACCGGGGGGAGGTTATTGCCACTACCAAAGTTCCCACCGATGACAAGGACATCAAAGCCAGTGTCCTGCAAGTGCTGGACCGGCTTTTGGAACAACACCCGGCAGATGACATTTCCCGCATAGTGCTGAGCACAACCGTAGTAACCAATTTATTGGCCACCGGAAGCTGGGAAAGAACGGCCGTAGTGCTTATTCCCGGCTATGGACTTCCGGCTGATGCCTATGGTATCAGTGAGGATACCTTTTTCCTCAAAGGCGGTATTGATTTCCGGGGGCGGGAGCTGGAACCGCTGGATCAAGCGGAACTGGAACAGACGGGCCGGCAGATAAGATCAGCCGGGATAAAACGGGTGGCCGTGGCCGCTAAATTCAGCAACCGCAATGACAGCCTGGAGACAAAAGCCGCAGCCTATATAAAGGATAATTTCCCGGAGATGGAAGTCTTTTTGGGCTCTAAAATATCAGGTAAACTTAACTTCCCCCGGCGGGCGGTTACTACCTATTACACCGCTTTAACCAGCCGGGAATGGAATAGCTTTGTAGATGCGATTGAGGAAGCTCTGGCAGAAAGAGGCCTGCAGGGTGAGGTCCATATCCTCAAAGCGGATGGAGGAACCCTATTGCTGGATGCGTCCCGCAGCCTTCCCTGTGAAACCGTTTTTTCCGGGCCGGCCGCCAGCACTATGGGAGCGCTGGCAATCAGCAGCGACAAATCAAATGCCGTAGTGCTGGATATCGGCGGTACGACTACCGATATTGCCCTTATAATAGACGGATCACCTCTCTACGCTTCCAAGGGCGCCAGCATCAATCACCGCTATACCCATATCAATGCTTTTGCCGTTCGCTCTATCGCTTTGGGCGGTGACAGCAGCCTCACGGCAAGTCCGGGCCGGGTGGAGGTGGAATCCTTCCGCCGGGGCGTGGCGGCCTGTTTTGGCGGCGGCGCCGCCACCGTTACCGATGCCTTCAACTGTAAATTTAATCTTAATATAGGCGATCCCCGCCTATCGGCAGGTGCCCTCCGGGAGCTGGCCGGCCAGGCCGGGATGGAGCCGGAAGAGCTGGAGGCGGCGGTAGTAGACACCGTGATCGGGCGTTTGCGCGATTCTATTCAGAATATGTTTAAGGAATGGGAGAACGAACCGGCTTATAAAGTCTGGGAGGTAATCCATAAACGTAAATTCACTCTGGACAAAATTATCGGCATCGGGGCGGCATCACGGGCTATCGTACCCGAACTGGCTCGGGTTATGAAGATAGAGCCCTATATCCACCGTTATGCCGATGTTGCCAATGCTCTGGGGGCGGCAGTGGCCCGGCCCACCTTGAGTGTGAGTCTGCATGTCGATACCCAGACCCGGCAGTATAACCTGGATCCCGGCGGGGTGAAAGGCAGCCTGGATAATGCTGGAAAGTTTCAAATGGAAGATGCCCGGCAAATGGCCCGCCGTTACCTGGAAAAAATCGGGGCGGAGCGCGGTATGAAAAGTTATGTTGAAGAGTCAGGCTTTTTCATGGAAGAACAATTCAACATGATCAGGGGCTGGGATAGTTCCGGCAAATTGTTTGATGTGGGAATACAGGTCGCCCCTGGCTTTATTGAGGAATTCAAGGGGGTGAAAGCATGAAACCCAGTGGTATTTTATTCTTTCCGGCTTTTGATTGGGCTATAACCCCAACCCATCCGGAAAGGGAGGAACGTCTGCTTTATACCCGGGATCAGATTTTCGAAGAGGGGATAATGGATTTGCCCCAGGTTAAGGAATACCAACCCGGACTGGCTGCGCCTAAAGATATTGCCCGGGTGCATTTCTGCGTGCCTGACATACCGGCCCAGATCACCGAGGCCCATTTGGTCTCTGCCGGTTCCGCCCTGGTACTGGCCGACGCCTTTATGCAGGGTGAAATAAAGAATGGATTTGCCATTATCCGTCCCCCGGGACATCATTCCATGAGTGTAAGCCACGGCAACCGGGGATTCTGCAATATCAATAACGAAGCCATCATGATAGAATACCTGCGCCGGAAATACGGGGCCAGGAGGGTGGCTATCGTCGATACCGATGTCCATCATGGCGACGGGACCCAGGAAATCTATTACAATGACCCGGATGTCCTGTTTATATCCTTCCACCAGGATGGCCGCACCCTGTACCCGGGGTCCGGTTTTATGGAAGAGCTGGGGGGACCCCTGGCCCACGGCACTACCATAAACCTGCCTCTGGCGCCGCGTACCACCGACACCGGCATCCTGTATGCGCTGGATACTTTGATTATGCCGCTGCTGGAAGAATTTAAGCCGGATTTAATAATCAATTCGGCCGGTCAGGACAATCACTACAGCGACCCGCTGGCCGACATGCGCTTCAGCGCCCAGGGCTATGCCCAATTGAATGCCCGCTTGTCTCCGGATATAGCTGTTCTGGAAGGGGGCTATTCCGTAGAAACGGCTTTGCCTTATGTTAATATGGCGCTGATCATGGCTATGGCCGGAATAGATTTCAGCAATCTGCGCGAACCTGATTATGTCCCGGAAAGGATGAAGGAATCGGCTGGTAATCTGGAATACATTAAAAAGATGGTAAAACAGCAGCTGGCCGCTTTCCGCCAGCGGGAGGAAGTAATAGCCCGCAACCGTAAAACTGACCAGCATTTCCACAGCAGGCACAAGCAGATTTTTTATGATACTGACTATATCCACGAGGAACAGAGTGTAAAGCTGCGTTTATGCCCTGATTGTGCAGGCTTCAGGTTAATTGAATCCACCGCCCAGCATCGTAATGGGCAGTATTATCGGGTATACTGCATATCCATACCGATAAATGCCTGTCCTGCTTGCCAGGCCGAGGCCCGCTCCTATTATGGAGATTTGTCCGGCAATAGCCGCTATGATTTTATTTATTTACAGGATCGCATTGACGATGAGTATCGCAGCATTGATACCGGCAAGGACTTGGAGAAGGTATTATAAATGAGTATAAAGGCCCTGGATGAGAATCTTATCAATAAAATAGCCGCCGGAGAGGTTATTGAGCGGCCGGCTTCAGTAGTTAAGGAATTGATTGAAAATTCCATTGATGCCGGAGCAACAGCGATTACCGTTAAAATCAGCCAAGGCGGAACTGATATGATCGAAGTTGAAGACAACGGACAAGGCTTGGACCGGGAGGAAATACCGCTGGCGTTTCAACGCCATGCCACCAGTAAAATCGAATGTGCCGAGGATCTTTTCAACATATCCACCATGGGCTTTCGGGGGGAAGCCTTGCCCAGCATTGCTTCAGTATCCCGAATTGAGCTTTACAGCAAAAAGAAGACCGGTGCAGGGGCTTTTGCCCGTCTGGAAGGGGGAAAGTTTCTTAAGCTGGAGAATGCGGCCAGCCCTGACGGCACCAGGATAATGGTGAAGGATTTATTCTTCAATACCCCGGCCCGGCGCAATTTCCTGAAATCTCCGGTAAGTGAAAGCGGGCATGTCTACGAACTGCTCTGTAAATATGCCCTGGCCCGTCCTGACATATCCTTCAGCTTCAGCAATGATAAGAAGAGTTTCTTTAAGACCCCGGGCAACAGCAGCCTTGAGGATGTGGTTACCAGCATTTACGGCCGGGATTTCACCCGCTATATGATAGAAGCCCGCTACCGGGGGGAAGAGTACAGTGTGCAGGGGCTGATATCCACTCCCGAGCTCAGACGTTTAAACCGGAAGAACCAGATATTTTTTATCAATCATCGTCCAGTGCGCAGTGTGCTGCTGTTTAAAGCTATTGACCAGGCTTATCGGGGACGTTTGCTTTCCCGGGAGCAGCCGGTGGTAATATTGTCCATAACTGTACCTGCGGCCAGCATAGATGTCAATGTCCACCCCCAGAAAAATGAAGTGCGGTTTAAAGATGAAAAAACCGTATTTCGCACTGTCTATGCGGTAGTGAAAGATTGCCTGGAACAGGTGGATTACCGCCCTTTAAACCAATACTCATCTCCAGACCGAAACAGCTCCGGCGGCTACCGGCCCAAACCTGAGATCCGGGAGTGGCAGGAAAGCGCCATGGAGTTTAAATATAGCGATGACGCACCTGGCAGTGGTTCAGAACCGCCCCCGCTGGAGATTAAGCCGCCGGTGTCCGCCGAAGGCTATAGTGGCTATCGGCCGGGAGCAGGGGAATACAAGATTATCGGGCAGTGCCTCAATGCTTATATTTTGCTGGAAAAGGACGGTTCCCTCTATCTGGTGGACCAGCATGCCGCCCATGAGAGGATTCTTTATAATCGCCTGCAAGAAGCTTACGCTGCCGGGAAGGAAGTCGCCCAAATGCTGGCAGTACCGCTGCCGATCGAACTTTCCGGCCGCCAGATAAGCATGATTGAGCAGAATAAGGAATATTTTATGCAAATGGGATTGACCCTGGATGTAATTGCCCCTGATGCGGTGCTGCTGCGGTCGGCTCCGCCCTGGATGATAGGACAGGAGTTGGAAATCATTAATGAACTGCTGGAACTCAGACAGGATAGCTCCCTGCCTGATCTGAAAGACGAACTGATGAAGTCCATGGCCTGCAAAAAGGCGGTCAAAGCCGGAGATGGATTATTTATGCAGGAAATGGAAACAATTATAAAAGACTTGTTCAGTACCGAAGCCTATAAAAATTGTCCCCATGGCCGGCCAACCATAATAAGAATGAGCCGTGCTGAACTGGACCGGTTATTCAAGAGGTAAAAATGCATATAATCGCTACTACAGCCCAGTCGGGGATAAAAGACTTCAGCTATTTAAACCAGTTCCTGGAGGAGAGCGGCTTTCCTCTGGTGGCAAGAGAAAAACAGAGTCTGGATGATTTGCTCCAGGCCCATCATGCTGATGCGGTGGTGGTGTGCTACCGTGAGGGACCGGTATTGTACCATGATAACGCCAAGTTTTTCTTTCACCCCAGCATGGCCAAAAATCGTCTGGCCGCCTACCGCAAAAGCGGGACCGGGGACCCCTTGGTCAATGTCTGCCGGCTTACACCGGATGACGAGGTACTGGATTGCACTCTGGGCCTGGGGGCGGACGCCATTGTAGCTTCCTATTTTACCCCGGCCGGAAGGGTGGTGGGAATAGAATCTTCTCCCGCTGTGGCCCAGGTGGTGAAATGGGGGATGAAGCTTTATGATTCCTCCATGAGCTGGCTGAATGAAGCCATAAAACGGATTGAAGTCGTTAATCAGGAGCATTATGAATATCTGCAGGGGCTGGACAGCGGAAGCTTTGACATAGTCTATTTTGACCCTATGTTCAGGAGACCGCTGTTAAAAAGCCAGGCTATATCGCCTTTAAGGGCCCTGGCCAACCACCGGCCCCTGGATAAGGCCGCAATAAAAGAAGCCTGCCGGGTAGCCCGTAAACGGGTGGTAATAAAGGAACTGGCTGCAGGCACCGAACTGCAGCGCCTGGGCTGTGAAGCCATCATCAGCGGCAAGCACCGTAAAATAGCTTTCGGGGTAATTGAACACAGATTAAGATAGATTTGAAAGAATAACAGTTCTGTTGGGATGTATAAATATGCAGGATTCTTGGCGACGGAATATTTATGCATCCCAGCCACCACGTTATAATTTAATCAAGGTTTTCTACCTAACTATTAAACTGAATTTTTGGAGTTGATGGCTTGGATAAGCTGGTAGCTATAGTGGGACCTACGGCGGTGGGGAAAACCAGTATCGCCCTGGAGCTGGCGCCCAGGTTTAAAGCCGAGATCATTTCCTGTGATTCCATGCAGATTTACCGGGGGATGGATATCGGAACGGCTAAAGCCGGGGTCGGGGAACGGCAGGCGGTAGTTCATCATCTGATTGACGTGGTCGATCCGGATGAAGATTTCAGTGTGGCACAGTTTCAAAAGCAGGCCCAGGCAATAATAAAAAAGCTGAATCAGCAGCAGCGCTTGCCTTTATTGGTGGGAGGAACCGGTCTTTATTATCAATCGCTAGTTGATGATTATACTTTTTATCCCATGGAATCACGGCAGGAGATCAGGCAGCAATGGCAGGCCGTTATTGAAGACCGGGGATTGGATTACGCCTACTCCTATCTGCAGTCCATTGACCCCCAGTATGCCGCTTTGATCAGTGCCCATGATAAAAAACGTATAGTACGGGCGCTTGAAGTATATCAGCTTACGGGCCAGGCATTTTCCACCCTGCAGAATAAGTCCCGGCAGGCCTATGACCTGACTGCATTGGGCTTATACCTGGAACGGGAAGAACTGTACCGACGCATCAATCTTAGAGTAGACGGAATGCTGGCCCATGGTCTGGTAGACGAGGTGAAGGAATTGAAAGAAAAAGGCTATGGGCTGCAGCATAACTCCATGCAGGCCCTGGGCTACAAACAGGTATTATACTATCTGGACGGCTTCCTAACCAAAGAGGAAATGGTAAATGAGATTAAGAAAGAGACCCGCCGCTATGCTAAAAGGCAATATACCTGGTTTAAGAAAGACAAGCGGATACAATGGATAAATATCAGCGATTACAGTGATAGATCAAGTTTGCTTGAAAAAATTTCATCTCATGTTGAAGGAAGATTATCCGCAGTGTAGAATCATATTTAGTAACTTGCATAATAATGAATGGAGGTTTAAACCTTAATGAGCAAGAATCAAATGAATTTGCAGGATGCTTTCCTAAATCAGATAAGAAAGGAGAAGATGCCCGTAACCATTTTTCTGGTTAACGGGTTTCAGATAAAAGGAATGGTAAAGGGATTCGATAATTTTACGGTCATAGTGGAGATGGATCAGAAACAGCAACTGGTATATAAACATGCTATTTCAACGGTAGCGCCGCTGAGACCTATCGGTATGCTCAATCTGGATCCCGGTGAAGACGATTAGACTGGCATCCGTTTTTAGCTTTATAAAGATATCACCACTTTTGTCTGTTTATCATATAATAATCAAGAACAGATGGGAGTGGTTATTTTATGCAGATCTCCATGCGGTTTTCACCCCCGGAAAACAGCAGTGCCCCCAACAAGCCAGAGGTAAAACCTGCAGTATTCCCAGGAACTGATGCTTTCAAAGAATTGGAGAAGTTGATCGGCCTCCAGGAAGTTAAAAGAACCCTGGCTGAAGTAGCAGCTTTCACCTTGATCCAGGAGAAGCGCAAACAACAGCAACTTAAGGCAGATGCCACCATGCTGCATATGGTGTTTAAGGGCAATCCCGGAACTGGAAAGACTACTGTAGCCCGGATTCTGGGCCGGATATTTAACGAGATAGGCGTACTCAGCCGGGGACATCTGGTGGAAGTAGAGAGAGCCGACCTGGTAGGGGAGTATATCGGCCATACCGCCATGAAGACCAGAGAGATGCTGAAAAAGGCCCTGGGAGGTATTCTTTTTGTAGACGAGGCCTATACTCTTTCCCAGGGGGGAGATAAGGACTTCGGCAAGGAAGCGGTAGCTGCTCTGGTAAAAGCGATGGAGGACTCCCGGGATAACCTGGTGGTAATATTGGCCGGATATTCCCTGGAGATGGAGCGCTTTTTAACCTCCAATCCCGGTTTGCGTTCCCGCTTTCCCATCCAAATAGATTTTGGCGACTATGATTGTGAGGAGCTCTTTCAGATCGCCTTGCAGATATACGGCCAGCGCGACTATGAACTCAGCAGCCGGGCCCGTTGGAAGCTGCGGGAGAGATTGGCTCAATTTGCCCGCAACCATCACCCTCATAGCGGAAATGCCCGCTATGTCCGCAATCTGGTGGAGAAATCAATTCGCCTGCAAGCCCTGCGGATTATTGATAAAGAACCGATAACCCGGCGCGATTTGGTTACCATTGAAGATGAAGATTTGCCGGAACCAGCAATGAAATAGCAGGCAGAAGCCTTAAATTAGTCATAGCGTGGAGTTTGGATGCATAAATATTCCGTCGCCAAGACTGTGAGGGCACAACCAAAAATGAAAATACTCCAACAGTTCTGCTATTTTTTTGACGCGGAATTCAGGGAATTTAGAAGGAAGAACGAGGAAAGAATACTTTAATAGATTTCCGCATTTCCCCAAAATTCCGTGAGTTCCACGTCTTTTTTATCAATTAATCTGCGTTGATCTGCACCCTTAATTGAGAGTATAACGAGCATCAGTTGCCCTCGAAGAGGGCGTCTATTTTCTTATTAACGCGGCTGCTTTAATGAAATTGCCGGGCAAATATATTATAATGCTTAAGTGGGAGCGCAGGGAGCCGCCCCCGCTGATACCCATATTCTTTTGAAAGCGGTGGAATATTGCAATCTATACAGATCATACGGGAAGCGGAAAAAAAGCTTGCTGACCGTTTTCGGGAACTGGATGAAATCGCTTACCTTAATCAGATTAAAGTGGTACAAGCCTTTAGAAAACATCACCTGCGCGACAGCCATTTCAACCCTTCTTCCGGCTACGGCTACGGCGACGTCGGGCGCGAACGACTGGAAGACATATTTGCCGAGGTCTTTAAGGGGGAAGATGCCCTGGTCCGTCCCCAGATCGTTTCCGGCACTCATGCCATTGCCTCTTGCCTGTTCGGACTGCTTAAGCCTGGCGACAGCTTGCTTGGCTTGAGTGGTAAACCTTATGACACTATGGCCAATATTATCGGGCAGGATGCCAACACCCGCGGCAGTCTGGTTGATCGGGGCGTTAATTACCGAGAAATAGCCCTTAATAAAGATGGAACACCTGATTATGAGGCCATCGCCCGGGCAGTAGGCCAAAATACCACCATGGCCTTTATCCAGCGTTCACGGGGCTACAGCCTGCGGCCGGCCTTACCGATGGAGCAAATAGATAAAATAGTACGATTGGTGAAAGATAAATCTCCGGCCGCCATAGTTATGATTGACAATTGTTACGGGGAGTTTGTGGAATCAAGCGAACCTCTGGAACATGGCGCCGATATCATAGCGGGGTCACTGATTAAAAATCCGGGTGGGGGACTGGCCCCTGCCGGCGGTTATATTGCGGGACGCAAAGACCTGGTGGAGATGATCGCCTATCATCTGACCGCGCCTGGTCTGGGCAAGGAAATGGGAGCCGGACTGGTCAATCGACGCAGCTTTTTTCAAGGCTTTTTCCTGGCCCCCCATGTAGTTTTGCAGGCGCTTAAATCAGCTGTGTTGCTGGCCTTTATTTTTGAGCAATACGGCTATGAAGTATCTCCCCGCTGGGATGAGACCCGGGCAGATATTGTCCAGGCTGTTCTGTTGCAGGACCCGGACCAAGTTTTACGTTTCTGCCAACTTATCCAGAGTTATTCTCCGGTAGACAGTGATCTCAGTTTAGAATACGGTGAAATGCCGGGTTACAGTGATAAAATAGTCATGGCGGCAGGTACCTTTATTCAGGGGGCCTCCATTGAACTTTCCTGTGATGCCCCTTTACGCAAACCCTACGGTGTATATCTGCAGGGGGGATTAAGCTATGAGCACTGCCGCTTTGTGATCCAGAATCTGATTGATGATCTTCTGCTCTAGTCAATTTTAATTTATCCTGCTTATGCTTTATACTTATACTAATCTTTATAAGAGGGTGATTTTTTGAGCGCTGATACTATTGCTCTGATCCTGGCTCTGATTTTTATTATTCTGGGTATTGCCGGAACGGTAATACCTTTGCTGCCAGGAGTTCCGCTGATATTTATCACTATCGCCGCTTACGGCTGGCATGAAGGGTTTCAGGTAATAAATGCCCGTTTCCTGGTTATAATGGCCGCCCTGACCATACTCTCTTTACTGGTGGATTACCTTTCCACCGCCCTGGGCGCCAGTTACTTCGGCTCCAGCAAAAGCGGGATATGGGGGGCAATAATCGGCACCTTCCTGGGGCTGGTGATATTTGCGCCGGTCGGAATATTTCTGGGTCCCTGGCTGGGAGCCAGTATAGGGGAATATATAGCCTGTCAGGATATCAACCGGGCGATGAAAAGTGGAATCGGTACTGTTATCGGCTTGTTTTCAGGTCTGGTCTTTAACCTGATCCTGGCACTGGTTATGCTGGTTGCCTTCCTGATAAAGGTTTTTTAAGTTACGGGAACCAGATAAAAATAAAAGTAAGGTAATAATTTTAGAGCTGTTACTGCTCTGGACGGAGGTTAAATGATGGATAAAGACTCAATTATGCTCAAGGTTAGGGAAGAAGACGTGAGGATTATCAGGCTGCAATTTACTGATATCCTGGGGGTTATGAAAAGTATCTCCATAACCTCTGACCAATTGGAAAAGGCCTTGGATGGGGAATTGATGTTTGACGGTTCGTCTATAGAGGGATTTGTCAGGATTGAAGAATCCGACATGTATCTTAAACCAGACCCGGAAACATTTCTCGTCCTTCCCTGGGCCAATCCCAGCTTTAAGGGGAAAACCGCCCGCCTGATATGTGACATATTCGATTCCAATAACCAACCCTTTATCGGCTCACCGCGGTATGCTCTGAAAAAGGTGCTGGCCGAGGCGGAGGCTATGGGGCTCTCTATGTTTGTCGGTCCGGAACCGGAGTTTTTCCTGTTCCATATGGATGAAAACGGTCAGCCCACCCTGCAGACCCATGATAAAGCGAGCTATTTTGATTTGCCCCCGGTGGATAAAGGGGAAGAGGCCCGGCGGGATATGGTGGAAACCCTGCAGAGCATGGGCTTTGAAATTGAAGCGGCTCATCATGAAGTGGCCCCGGGACAGCATGAGATTGATTTTAAATATAAGGACGCCTTGAAAACGGCCGACAGTATAATGACCTTTCGCATAGTGGTTCGGACCGTAGCTCAGAAACACGGACTGCATGCCACATTCATGCCTAAACCGATATATGGAATCGCCGGTTCGGGTATGCATTTGCATATATCTCTTTTCAAGGATTCCCAAAATATTTTCTTTGACCCCCAGAATCCGGACGGACTCAGCTTGGTATGCAAACAATTTATAGCCGGGGTATTAAAACATTCCCGGGCTATTTCCGCCATTACCAGTCCTACGGTTAATTCCTATAAGCGCCTGGTCCCGGGTTATGAAGCCCCGGTATATATCGCCTGGTCCTACCGCAACCGCAGTCCGCTGATTCGTATTCCTGCCCGGCGGGGGATAGGCAGCCGCATAGAAGTCCGCAATCCCGACCCCAGCTGCAACCCTTATCTGGGCCTGGCGGTTATACTGAAAGCAGGCTTGGACGGCATAAAGAACAGGCTGCAGCCGCCGGAGGCAGTAGAGCAGAACATCTACGAAATGGATCTGGCTACCCGCAAGCAAAATCATATTGAATCCCTGCCGGAAAATCTTTATGAAGCGGTGAATGAATTAGAAAAGGATGAGGTAATTAAGGAAGCTCTGGGAGAACACATCTACTCCCGCTTCATTCTGGCTAAGATACGGGAGTGGGAGAGTTATAGTTCCCGGGTATACGACTGGGAAATAGAGCACTATCTGGAAAAATTTTAGGATATCCCTGACTGCTCCTTCTCTCGCTGAATGGAGGAGGGGAGAACCTATTGAGGTCTTTGTCGTTCATAGTTCATAAATAAGAGGCCGGGCATCTTAATCACAGATACCCGGCCTTTCCGTCCTTAAAAATTATTAACTAAATACGTCGTCCCATGACGGCAATAAGATTCATATATTTACCTGCTCCGGCCTCCATAACCCGGTAAAAGATAAAATAGTAATCTACCAGGCAAATGTTATTGTATTTACCTGGTAGATAGGAATGGAGTAAATGAGGAGTGATTAGCTTTGTTGTGCTGCTGCCCGCAGGGCTATATTGAAAGTATCTCTTAAATCAGCGTTATTAAAAATGACATACAGGGGGCGGATAAAGGTCATGGACTCAATGGCATAGATATTATCAAGATGATTATTGGCCATTATATATTCTTTAACCCCTCGGTCAAAAACCCCTAAATCAACCTCACCCCTGCTGATAGCCGTTAATAAAGACTCGGCATTAGGGTAAGTTTTTTTGATTTCCTCTTTAAGGGCATCAATTTCTGCACCGTTGGTATAGCCTTCAATTACCCCCAGGCTTAATCCTAATGTTTCTATTTCACCATAACTATTGATCTTCAGCTCAGGGTTGGAAGTGACCACTTCCGTTACAGCATTACGAAAAAGGTCGGAAAAATAAAAACGCTTTTTGCGTTCAGGAGTATCCTGAACCTGAAATGCCGCTTCCAGTTCACCCTTATCCAACTCCGATATTACTGCTTCCCAATCCTTGATTACAACATCAGCCGTCAATCCGACCTGCTGAAACAAGGTGGTGATTTTTTCATAATCCTGGCCGGCGATAGTTCCATCGGGCAAATAATATTGATAAGGGGGAAAAGGATCCGCACCGACCCTGATTCTATTCGACTCCATTATGCCCCTCCTCACTGATAGATACCCAACGTATGCCCTTAAAGAGCATACGCCGGATCATGACTGCTTATTTGCCTAATTTCGCGGCTAAAGCTTTCAAGGTCGGTTCGATAAAGACCCCCTGGTCGAGAATCTTAACATTGTCCAGGAACACCGTACACTCCAGGCAGATTCCGTCAATGTGGCTTTTGGCCTCCCGCGGAGCTCCTCCCGAATAGTTGGAGCCCTGGTGGCCAAACCCCCACTCGGTGCTTCCCCAAACTCTTTCATCTTCAGTGGTGGTTCCTTCCAGTTTGGCATTGGGGTTGCATCCGTAGCAGACGTGGGCGGCTATATACATATTGGGGTCGTCTAATTTCTTATAGTACGCCCGCAGGATATCGGCCTGCTTGCCTCCTTTGATTTCCTGGATTCTGCCCTTTTCCACCACATATATCACCGGTTCGGTCAAAAAGCCCAACTCGGCATCGCCGCCGCCGCTGATGGTTCCGTCGAAAGCGATAACTCCGTTAATGCTTTCCTCCACCGGTGCCCATCCGATCTGACCCAGCAGGAAATGGCCGCCCGGCTGATCATATATGATTTCATTGTTTACCGGCCGCTGGGGATCCATCAGGAAGCTGACATCAGTACCGGCGTCATTAGTAATCCTCACCTTTTTCGCCTTTTTGGTCATAGCGGTAAGGGTATCCTGGAATTCTTTCTGGATATCAATATCCACCTGACCGATGCAACGCACAATCCGGTCTATTCCCAGACCTCCCAGCATCACCTGCCTGGTTCGGCCGTTAGTAACCGCCGCATCCCAGATAGGAGAATAAAGCAGCCACTGGTCATTCATTTCAATCCAGACATCGGTTTTATCGGCACAGGCAATCAGCGGTTCCGGTAAATAAGGCATAGTCAGGGCGCCATATCCTTTGGGGGTGGAGTGCCAGGCCAGCATAACCTTAGCTCCGAGCATCTCGGATACTTTGGCAATTTCTTCAGCTACCCGGAAATCCGCCCTGGAATCAATGGTAATCAGAACACTTTCACCTTTTTTTACCCTTACCTGGTCATGCATCAGTTTGTAGGCCGCTTGTGATAGTTCTAAATCTAAGTAACTGGGCATTTGTATCTACCTCCTTGTAGTTTTTATAATACTGAATGGCTGGTTTGAGCACTCATTGCGCAGCTCTTCTGCTCTGGCTTTAGCTGAATTCAATTTATCTTAACCACCGACCCAGGTGCCTTAACCGATAACTTTACTCGAAAGTAGTAACTTTTTTAAACTCGACAATGGAGGTTTTGGTAGCTGCTCCGTATATCCTCATGCCAAAATAATATACGATGCCGGCCACCAGCAAAGAGTTGATGGAAGGAATACCGGTCTGGACAAAATAACCCACCAGGAAGCCGCAAATCCAGCTAACAATGGCAATGGGATTCCATATTTCGGTTTCCGGCGGCAACCCATTTTTATTTATCCGGCTCTCTTCCAATTCTCGACGGTTGCGTTTTAATATAAAATAATCAATGACCATGATCCCAACCACCGGCGGTATCGCTACTCCCAACAACACCAGGAAGCCGATGAACTTATCCACAATGCCGATGGCAGAGAGAAAAGATCCCACCAGTCCCAGCACAATTGTCATCTGCACCCGGCTTACTTTCCCCTTGGATACGATGTTGAGAGCGTTAGTCAGTCCCAAACTGGATGAGTATAGATTGATATCATTAATCTTAAGGGTGGAGAAAATTACAATAGCAGCGCCCAGCCAGCCGGATAAAGTGATCATGATAGTAATAATATCTGAAGATTTTGCCGCATGAGCCATCAATATGGCTATCAGGCAAATACCTAATTCGCCCACAAAAGTGCTGATCATCGTCATCCAGAATACATCCATGCCTTTGCTTAAGAATCTGGCTATATCAGGCGTAGTCGCAACACCCACTACAAAGCCGCCCGTTACCATGGTGGTAGCGACTCCAAAAGACAGTAGAGGACCTGGCGGCGGCGATGCCATAAGGGAGCCCAGGGATTGCCCTGAAAGCATGTGGAAGGCGGCTATTCCTACTGCAAATAAGAACAGGGGTAAAGCAATATTGGCCGTCCAGCTTAAAAATTTAAAGCCGTAGGCCACAATAGCAATCAGCGCGATACCGGTTATCATTGACCATATGGGGACATTAAACCATCCTGTTGCCTGGTGCATGCCTATAGCTGTGATCCCGTTTTGTACCCCGAACCATCCGGTCAATGAAATTGCCACTATAAGGCCGATAAGAAATGAACCGATTTTTCCAAAGCCGGTCCAGCGGGTTAAAAGGCTGGTAGACATACCTTCTTTAGCTGCCATGACTCCTACTGCCAAACCAATGCCCTCTAAAATTACACTGCCCCAGAATACTGCCCAAAAAGCATCCCAGAATTTCATGCCAAATCCCAGCGTGGCACCTAATAACAACTGTGAGGTACAAGCAAAGTAGCCAAGCCTTACCACGGTTACCCGCCACATTGCTTGGCGATCTTCCGGCGCTACCCGAACCACGGAATAATCATCATGATTAGTCACAGGCAAAACCTCCTCGTTTATTTCTTTGGGCTACAGCAAACATATCTTTTCCTGAATCGCGAATAATTATAAATCGCACCACCAAATAGTTTAGAAATCCCACCTATTTTTTAAAAAGAAATTCTACCTTGCCGGAAAAACCTATTGCTTCTCCATCACTCCTTTGCCGCCGGTAGACTACTTACCGTCAAAGCCCGTACAACATTACCAGATGCTTAAACTTTCCACTTCAAAAGCAAACTAATGATAGCACCTCGCCCAAGATTTTGTCAGCGTTTCCGGAAACAAAAAAATGGCCGTGATATGTGCTTCTGCACATATTACGGCCATTGGGGGCATAAATCTAAATTCCTGAATTAGCTGCAAATTTCCATTGCCATAAGAAAATTAAGTAAATGAGGCATCTCAAAAGGAGAGTATCCGTATATCTCAATAATTTTGTTTTTCCGTTGCAACATGGTATTGCGGTGAACGTATAATTTTTGAGCCACGGTGCTGACATTGCCATTGAATGCCAGCAATTGAAAAAGACTTTCGGTAAGATCGGAATGATGTGCGGCATCATAGTCTTTCAATGGTGTTAATAGGCATTTGCACATCTCCAATGCTTGTTGTTCTTCGCGGATAATGCGTAACTTATGCAAAAACCATACGTCTTTATAAAACACAATCTTGTTTTCCCCGTAGTGTTCTCTCCCTAATATTGCCGCCTGGAAAGCCTGATTATAGGCATTGGGAATATCCCGGACATTGTCAAAATAGTTGCTTATCCCCAGGGAAACCGAGCTGATCTGTTCTCTGTGAAACAAGACCATGATTTTATTGCTGATTTCCTGCAAATCAAGTGCATTATCATTACTGGCAAGAAAGACAATTACCGTATCACTGCGAAAGGTTACGTTATTATCGTGATCGTATTGATACAAAACTTTGGTGAGGTAAGGCAGAATGACGGTTTTTATATAATCCGCCGTTTCCCGCTTTTCGCCGGATTTCATTATGGTCTGCAACAAATTGATATTGATCAGGATAATGGTGTTTTTACGGGCAATATCCAATCCGGCTTCTCTCCCTCGTTTTACCGCAACTTCTTCCGAGGGAAAATTCCATACCAGTAAGTCTCCCAAATATTCCTGCAGATACTTTTCTTTTACATCCAGCATTTTATCTCTCCGGCTGAAAAGCAGCTTACAGGATACGGAAAGCTGATTAAGCAAATCCAGGGTGGTTTTATTTACATAATTGGAACCGCTGCTCAACACAATAAAACCGAAAAAATTCTTCTGCGAGCGGATTAGGGAAATAAGCAGTTTTTTTTCTCCCATTTCGATAATGGTAAATCCCTTGGGAGAGCAGGCATCTATGACATCGTTAAAATGCTCTTTTAAATAAGTCGATTCATATTCAACCTGGGTGGGACTTTTATCGGAATATATTTTTTCACAATAAATATCGTAATAAGAAATTTTGCGTTTTTCTTTACGGGAAACTTTTTTAAAGACGTTGTTCATATCGTCCTCGTTGATTATTAAATCCAAAAAATCAGCGCGGATATTGAAATAATCATTTGAGGCCGGTATAGTCTGGTCTTCTTTATTCAATTCATTGATAATGGGAGTTAATATTTCGATATACGAGCTTTCCGGTTTGGCAATAATCAAGGGGAAATGGTATTCGTTGCATAAGTCTATAATTTCCGGATCCATTTCTTTGATCCAAAGATCAATATGACAAACTACCAGACCGCAGCAGCCGCAGTTAGCGAGAGTGCGGATTACTACTTTTTGCATTTCCACATTATCCTTAATGGCGTAAAAAGCAGTAATATACATCTGATTTTTAATAACCCAACGGGCTATTCCCGGTTCCGCCACCTCCATAACACTGATGCTCTCAATGACATTATCCAGCCGGTCTTGACCGGCAACCACACTGGCTCCGGCAAGAGCGCTGGTTTTTAATGCGTCTCTTATAGTTAACTGCATTTTTAACCCCCCGCCAGTGCTTTTTAATACAAAGCGTCAATTGCCAATAGGGCAAAAACATAAATTTTTATAGCTGTCATCATATCAGTAATATAAATACATTCATCAGGCATATGCTCATTGCCGCGGCCATCGGCAAAGGGCAGCCGGCGATTAGGAAAATGCGGACCAAAGCAGACCGAATTCGGAATTTTACGGGCATAGGTGGCTGCCGCCTCAGTATAAGGGACTTCCTTATCACCGCTGATCTCATTATAAATATCGGTAAGTATCTGTACTACCGGCTGATGAGGATCAAAAAAGCCGGGAGGATTTAAGGCAGTCTTTTCTACGGTAAATCCAAGGCTGGTAACCTTATCGGTCAAACGTCGGATAACTTCTTCTCCTTGGGCGCAAATAGGGTAGCGGATATTGAAATTGACCTGCAAAGCGCCGGTATTTCTGGAGGAAAGGATACCGGCAATATGGGTAAGCTTGCCGGTATATTCATCTTCCATGGCAATATTGAGGCCTTCGCCATAATAATCGCTTAAGAAGGATGCAATATGGGAAAGCACCCTGGAATCTTCCGGGGTCATAAAGGGAGCCCCGGCCAGCTTATGGCAAAGCAGATAAATAGCGTTGATCGAACCTTGAGGAGCAGCGGCATGGCTGGATTTGCCCTGAGCAGTGATACGGATATACCCGCCTTCCGCTTGGACCTGAAGGTTGCTGCCGGCTAAATACTCCCGGGCTTGTTCATAGGCAACGTTTTTTACCAGTAGACTGGCGTGGTCGGCAACTACATTGGATACGCTGCCTCCCTCGGCCGCGACTATATTGCCGTTTAAAGCCGGAGAAAGGATGTCGGCGGTCAGCATGCCCTTTTCTCCGTAAGAAACCGGAAATTGTCCGTCCGCAATCAGGGAAAAGACCGGCAGTTTTTCCGTATGTTCGAGATAGTACATGATATCCGACATATTTTGTTCTTCCTCACAGCCCATGACCAGATGCAGACTATGTTGCAGAGGAATGCCCAGTTCTTTTATACAAGCCATGGCATACATAACCATAACCAAGGGGCCTTTATCGTCTTTGACCCCCCGGCCGATGAGATATTCGCCTTGCCGGGTACATTGGAAAGGTGGGTAATTCCAGTTGTTGCCTGCCGGAACCACATCCAGATGAGTAAAAAAGCCGATTTCTTCATCAGCGTCACCCAGATGTAATGAACCATAATAATACCGGTGATTTTCAGCAACAAATCCCAGATCGGCGCCGATGGACAAAGCAGTATCCAAGGCTGCCGCACAAGCCGAGCCATAGGGCTTACCGGGTTCAGCCCCGCCGCTGATGCTCGGAATTGCCACCAGAGTACCGATATGATCAATAATTTCCTGCTCCCGGGCTTGTAAAAACGCCTCAATCTGAGCTGATAAAGCGGTTTTATCCATAAAAGCAATCATTCCTTTCATTATTGCAGCGGTGATAAGCAGCCGGTATTGCGAGTGGGTATGTATGCAAATAGCATAAGTGGCTGCGGGATGAAGCCCGGCAGCATATTAGATATCTGATAACAGAATATTAGGTGGGGATTTCTTTTTTCCGTCACAGTATACCACAAATACAGCAACATTAAACGGAGTTATAAGTAAATAGAACCAACTCAATGCAGCAAATTATTATCCGAAAAGGCGGACCGAAGCCGGGGCATTCGGGTTCAAGCTCGCAGCCTCAACTCCGGCCCGCCTTTGTATCTCTTTTGGGGCTGAGCTTTTTATCCGATTGCGGAACAAAGCTCTTCAGTGTTAATTACATGACAATAAATATTGTTTAAGACTTCCAGCTCATGGTGCTGAATTTTTTCTGTAGCCGCCATACAGGCATCTTCAATCAGCCACACTTTAAAGCTTTCATCCGCCAGGCTTCTTACGGTACAAGATACGCACTGGTCCGTAAATACGCCGGTCACTATCACCGTATCAATATCCAGGTTATGCAGCATCAAGCGTAAACTTGTACCGGTCAAAGCGCTGTCTGTGGTTTTGGTAACAACGATCTCATCATCAATAGGCTTCAAGGCTTCAACGATCTGTCCCTCTTCCTCATCCAAAGGAAGAAGTAATTCATTAAATCCGGTAGCTTTGTGGTCCAGAGATCTGTCCCGGCCATCTTTCTTATGACAGGCAATTCGGGCAAAGATAACCTCCCATTTCTTTTCCCGGAAAAGGTTCAGCAATTTTTTATTGTTGGGGATAACCACTTCTTCTATTTTGTCATAAAAAGGCTGCCATCGTTCCCAATTGGCCTTTTCCTTTCCGGTTAAATTTTCCCCGGAAGGCCTTCGCACAAATACGTTTTGCATGTCTATCACCAGGAGCGCTGTTCTTTCCGGATCAATCTCAATTTCGCCAAGATCTTCATCCGGTTCATAATAAAACGATACATAGCGGTCATTTACTCTCATTCCAAATCACTCCTCATAAAAAATTAAAATCCTGCTTAAAAACTGCCTCCATCATCCATGCATCATAATTAATATATTATATCCAGTCTTTCAATTATAAAATCCGTTATTGTATTTCAGTTTATTATTCACCTCTATATAAGATGGAAGGAGAACGGCCCTCATCCGTTTTTACCGGGGGATTTCAATGTAACGACTACGATCTCAGGCCGGTTGAAAACTCTGACCGGGAAGATGCTGTTCCCCAAGCCTCGGCTTACAAACATGGCAGATCCATTTTGCTTATAGCAGCCGCTGGTATAGCGGGGAAAAAATCCTTGATCGGGGGCGACCAGCCCCCCTAGCAGCGGAAGCCTGACCTGCCCCCCGTGGGCATGTCCTGAAAAAATCAGATCCATATGATTTTCAGCGTATAAGTCAAAAAGCTCGGGTCTGTGCGAAAGCAAAATCTGAAATCCTTCATTTGCTGACCACTGCTGCAGACATTCCAGGAATTGAGACAGATCAGTCCCGTCAATGTAATTGGAACTAAGAAAAGCCGGGTCTTTCAGCCCTAATAAATTGATCGAACTTTTGCCCCGCGACAGTTCAACCATAGAATCATCCAGCACCTGAACCCCCGCACGCAGTAGACTGCTTTTAATGAGCGGGTATTTATTTGACCAGGCTTCATGATTGCCGGAAACATAATAAACCGGAGCGATTTGTACCGCGCCTTCAATGAAGCTCATAGCTATGCTTAAATCAAATCTTCGCCGGTCGATTAAATCGCCGGTAATCACAATGAGGTCGGGGGAAGTGCTTTTTAATTTACTCAGTAATATTTTTTGATTTTTTCCGAATTCTTTATTATGGAGATCAGAAATATGGGCAATGACACAGCCGTTAAATTCTGGGGGTATTTTGACGCTGCGGCAGTCGGATTTTGTTATCACGATACTGTTGTTTTGCCACCTGGCGAAAATTACCATGCATAAACCAACCAGCAGCAAAGCTAAAATTTTCTTACCCCTTTTAGAGCGTATTTTCACCATCCGCACCTGCTTTATACAAATAACCAGATATTTGTTCAAATCCTTTATCGTCTTGCTCGAGAACAATATCTGAACGGGGAAAGGCGAAATCATGCCTCAAATTGTTCCAAGCCGATATTCTGTTATTAAAAAAATAAAAATATTTTTGGAAGATCGGGAGGGGACGTATAACTTGGGACATCACCCGCAGCACAAAATTGCTTAATATCCCATACGGCAAAAGCCCTGCCACCAGCAATATTTTATTGCAGCCGACAGGAAAAGGCAATAGAGCCGTTCCTTGAGGGGAGTCGGAAAAGCATACAGCTATGCCCCCCCCTGTCGCCATTTTCCCGGAGTCAGGGCATAGCGGTTTAATGCTCAGAAGATATCATATAGCTCATAAACGGATGGCAGTAAAGCAAAGAAATTAATAAATTAAAAAAAGCTTGACAGTTGAGTATTCATTCAATTATAGTACAGATACAGTTGAATATTTACTCAACTGAAATTAGGGAAAGCGAGGTGTCTTGATGACAAATAAGATAGATATGTGCGATTGTGAAGTGATCCATGGAGATATCGTCGACCGAGTCAGGGGAGAAATTCCTGATGAAGCACAGCTTTATGATCTATCGGATTTTTTTAAAGTGTTTGGTGACAGCACGCGAATCAAAATTATGTCGGCGCTTGATGCCCATGAAATGTGCGTATGTGATTTGGCGGTGCTTTTCAACATGACCAAATCTGCCATATCGCATCAGTTACGCGCATTGCGGGACGCCAATTTAGTAAAACCCCGCCGAGATGGGAAAATGGTATTCTATTCCCTGGCCGACGATCACGTGCGGGATATCTTTGAAAAAGGCATGGAGCATATTTCGGAAGAATTTTGAAATAATAGGGAGGTTGATTATCATGAAAAAAACATTTCTGCTGGAAGGTCTTGATTGCGCCAATTGTGCGGCCAAAATGGAAAAAGCGATCAACGCTTTGGATGGCGTGAGCCGTGCGACTGTAAACTTCATGACCACGAAGCTGGTTATTGAGGGAGAGGACGAAAAAATGGCCGGCATCATTGAGGCGGCGAAAAAGGTGGTTAAGAATACCGAGCCTGATGTCGTTATGAAAAAAGCCTGAGGAGTTGCTCGTTATGAAAAAAAGGCGCAGACAAATCATTGCTGGCAGTATCTTCTTTATCTTGGCAATCATATCCGGCTCGTATAATGAAATCGCGGAACTGGTTTTATTTTCCGTCAGTTATGTTATTGTCGGCGGTGAGATAGTTGTAAAAGCTGTACGGAACATATCCCGGGGCCAGGTGTTTGATGAGAATTTCCTGATGAGCGTTGCCACTATCGGGGCCTTTGCTATCGGGGAATACCCGGAGGGCGTAGCGGTCATGCTATTTTATATGGTCGGCGAGACTTTTCAGAGCTATGCTGTCGACAAGTCCAGAAAATCTATTGCCAGCCTGATGGATATCCGGCCTGATTATGCCAATGTGAAACAGGGCGATGAGCTTGTCAGAACCGATCCGGATGAAGTGAAGATCGGCGACCTGATTGTGATTAAAGCCGGAGAAAAGGTCCCTCTTGACGGAAAAGTGATTGAAGGAAGTACCATGCTGAACACTTCGGCCCTCACCGGTGAGTCGCTGCCGCGGGAAGTAAATGCCGGCAGCGAGGTGTTAAGCGGCTGTATCAATATAAATGGTGTTATTACGGTAGAGGTAAGCAAAGAATTTGAAGAATCTACGGTCAGCAAAATTCTTGATTTGGTGGAAAATGCGAGCAGCAAAAAATCAAACTCCGAGCAGTTCATTACCAAGTTTGCCCGCTACTACACCCCGGTTGTGGTCATCATCGCGGTTCTTCTGGCCGTCATCCCTCCGCTGGTGGTGAAGGGCGCCACCTTTGCCGACTGGATCTACAGGGCTCTGGCCTTTCTGGTGGTTTCCTGCCCTTGCGCTCTGGTCGTTTCCATACCGTTAAGTTTCTTCGGCGGAATAGGCGGAGCCTCTAAAAGGGGCGTTCTGGTAAAAGGCGGGAACTACCTGGAAGCGCTGGCTAAAACAGCCGTCGTTGTGTTTGATAAAACCGGTACTTTGACCAAAGGCGTATTTAACGTACAGCAGATTCAGGCCCAGGGTATTTCTGAGCAGGAATTGCTGGAATTGTCCGCCTATGCGGAAAGCTATTCCAACCACCCCATATCCATGTCGCTCAAGCATGCTTTTGGCCAGGATATTGATAATTCGCGTATTTCCGATGTGGAAGAAATCTCCGGTCATGGTGTTATTGCCGTCGTCGACGGCAGAAAGGTTACGGCCGGCAATCATCGCCTGATGGAAAAGCTGGGGGTACCGTATTATAAAGGAGAACTGATCGGTACGGTTATTCATGTGGCGGTTGACAACGCCTATGCCGGGTATATCGTAATTGCCGACGAGATGAAAGAGGATGCGGCCAGAGCCATCAAGGAGCTCAAGGCTTCCGGGATCCGGCAAACGGTCATGCTGACGGGAGATACCCAAAGCGTCGGACAAAAAGCCGGAAAAGATTTGGGAATTGATCAGATCTATACCGAACTGCTGCCCGGTGATAAGGTGGATAAGCTGGAAACGCTGCTGGCGCAAAAACCTGAGAAAACTAACCTTGCTTTTGTTGGCGATGGCATCAATGACGCCCCGGTTCTAGCCCGTGCAGATATCGGAATCGCGATGGGCAGTTTAGGATCGGACGCGGCAATAGAAGCGGCGGATGTCGTTATCATGACTGATGAGCCTTCCAAGATTGTGACCGCTATAAAGATTTCGCAAAAAACCCTGAAAATTGCGAATCAGAACATAATTTTTTCTCTGGCGGTCAAAGCGGCGGTGCTCATTCTGAGTGCCGCAGGCCTAGCCACATTGTGGGAAGCGGTTTTTGCGGACGTTGGTGTTACCATCATTGCCATATTGAATTCTTTCCGAGCTTTGAACGTTTGAATTGCTGTAAAGCGACAGTTTTGATTAGAAAGTAACCACAGATTACCCAGATTATCACTGATTAACACCCTCTCCGAGGACAACTTATGCTCGTTATACTCGCAATTAAGGGCGCAGATAAAAAGAATAACAACTCTGTTTGGGTGCATAAATATGCAGGAGCCATCAGACGTAGCCTGGAGCATCACCCTGCGAAGGCGAAGCGGCGGAAGGGGGCGAGCCCCACGGATGGGGTGAGAGTGACACTGAGCACGGACGCGAATTGGAACGACCCCCTTCAGACGCGAGACAAGCAGTTGGTGTTGCCCAGGTGGAGTCTTGGTGACGGAATATTTATGCATCCAAACTCCACGCTATAACTAATCGAAGGCTTCTACCTACTATTCCAATTCTTTACATCCGTCGCAGTAAACCGGAAACTTTGCCGGCTATTTGCACTTTCTCCGCTATGATGGGTTGCAGCGCGCTATTTTCGGGCTTTAATTCTACATAACCATCCCGGCGGTAAAATCTTTTCACGGTAGCTTCATCATCCAGAATAGCTACCACTATTTCACCATTGGCAGCATCAGTCTGTTGCTTTACGATAAGAAAATCACCATCCATTATCCCTGCTTCAATCATGCTTTCTCCTTTTACCCGCAGTATATAATGAATACCCGGGCCGACAAAGTCCACCGGAACCGGCAGATAGTTCTCAATATTCTGCTCTGCCAAAATGGGCGTACCGGCGGCAACATTGCCGACTACCGGCAAAGCCGTGGTCTGACTGATCAGTTCAGTGTCGGCATACATATCTACGGGAATGATGGCCCGGGGTTTGGAGGGATCTCTTTTGAGCCATCCTTTTTCCTCCAGTTGCAGCAGGTGGGAATGAACCGTGGAACTGGATTTTAATCCCACCGCCTCACCAATTTCCCTAACTGATGGTGGATAACCGTCGTGGCGAATCTTTTCTTTAATGTAGTCTAATATCATATTCTGTCGGGCAGACAGTTTTGTGCTGTTATTCAATTAATCAACCTCCCCAAAAGTACGTTAAGCTATTATGACCAGATTATACCATAATAATTATAAAAAAACACACGTTCGGTTGATATTTAATTATCTCCATATGCCGCCTTAATAAAAACCGGGCAGGTTGTGTGAAACTGGTTCAGCAAGCTTGAACATATTTACCGGCTTGAGGCTCGTTATTATGCTCCCTCGCCTACATCTCCGCTTGGTTTTCTTGGGAAGGGACAATCGGCATTACCTGGCGTCCAGTCGGCAATGCCGGAATTTCGCCATCCACGCGATTTTGCTTAAATATTGCGGCTGCGGTTTCCATTTTCTCCCCGCCAAGGGGCGGGGGTAAGAATATTACATAATTATGTCAAAAATAGTGCTGAAAATGATATACTGGATTAGTTAGCAGAATAACTGAAAGGGGATAATGGACGATGGGGACAGCAATCTTTAAACAGAAAAATGCTCTTTACGCACTGATAGCAGTTAGCGACTGCGGATTAATATCAGTAGAGCAACTTGATGGACTTAACCGTCTGGTTCAAGCAGCAAATGTAAAAGGTCTCAAAATGACTACCAGACAAACCTTGATTTTACTTGCTGAAGAGGATGAGATTGCTAATCTGACCACGGGACTGGAGCGTATAGGATTTAAAATTGGTACTTTTAGCAATACGGTGCGCAATGTAAAGGCCTGTTCCGGCAACGATGACCTCTGCCCCCGGGCGGTAGGTGATGCCCTGGGACTGGGTATAGCTATACAAGAGAAATATTACGGGCAGCAAGTGCCTCATGATTTTAAAATTGCCACGGCCGGGTGTTCCCGGGGCTGTACCGATCCTCTTTGTGCAGATTTTGGCGTTATGTGCAAAAATAGCGGCAGCTTTGATATATATATCGGCGGCAAAGGCAGCGGGCGCAAACCCTTACATGGGCAAATGCTGGCGGCGGGTGTAAGCTATGATCAGGTATTTTTCAGTCTGGAATTTGTTCTTAACCGTTACCAGGAATTGGCTTCAGGTAAAGAAAGATTGCACAACACCATTGACAGGGTGGGGATAGATAAATTTATACCGCCTCTGGAAAGTCATGAGGCGGCGGCCGCGGTTGATGAAGATTTCCTCAATATGCTTAATAGTGAGGGGGCGAGCAAATGATTAATGACGATAACATGCTTAATTTTAATGACATTAAAAACATACTCAAAGATATCTGTTCCTCCTGCCCTCTGGAAGGAAGCGGCGAATGTGTAAAAAGCAAATGTCTCAGCGGATTTTCCACTATTGTGGTGGAATTTTACCAGAGTAAAGGCAAGCTGAACATACCGGGAGCGGAAACGATGATACCACGAGATGATTTTAAAGTATACGACCGTGATCTGATAGCTTCCTCTATCGGCGAAACCTGTAAACTCTGCCGTCAGTGCCGGGATAATCACAGTGACGATTGTGTGATATCTCTGGTCCGTAACAGCATGGAAACAGCTTTCTGGGGTGATATCATACCCTATCCGGGCAATATCCTGCAATATCTGCAGATGGTCAGAGAAAAAGATCCCGAGCTGGCTGATTATATTATGACCACCTACCGGCGTAAAGCTGCTGCCGGTGCTTAATTTATGGAAACCATACTTTCAAACCCGGTGGAGTTCAATTTGGTAAACCTGCTGCTAAATTTATCGCGCAGCCTGGATTTTTTCAATTCGGGCATTATGGATCATCACCGCCGGGTGGCTTTTATCGCTTTACGGCTGGGACACCGGGCCGATCTGTCTGAGCAAGCGTTGATGGAGCTCTACAAGGCGTCCATTATTCATGATATCGGCGCGGTTAATGATCAGGATAAGCTTATGCTTACCAGCTTTGATGTTGCCGATCCCTGGCTCCATTGTGAACGGGGTCGCGATTTTGTGGCGGAAATACCGGAGCTGGCCTCAACCGCTCCTATTATCTACTCCCATCATGATTGGTGGCAAGGCGGAAATCCTTCGGGATTAAGCGGGAGCAGTATACCTACAGCCAGCCGTATAATCCATCTGGCTGACCGGATAGATATACTGATTAATCGGGATAGATATATCCTGGAACAGGCTCAAGAGATTTCCTGCCGGATCAAAAGACTTTCCGGGCAGGTTTTTGACCCGGATTTAACCGACTTGTTTATTGATCTAAGCAAGCAGGAAAGCTTCTGGTTTGATTTGGTTTCACCCTGGATTAACGACTGCATGCTGAAGCTGATTCCTCCGGCCTTAATGAATGTAAAGCGGGAAAACCTCATGACCGTCGCCCGGCTTTTTGCCCGGGTGGTTGACTTAAGGAGCAGTTTTACCTATCATCATTCATTTTATGTGGCTCAGGTATGCCGGGTTCTGGCCTTAAAAGCCGGGTTATCACATGATGATGCTTATCTGCTGGAAGTGGCCGGATTACTTCATGATCTGGGAAAGCTGGCGGTACCGGAGCATCTTATTGAAAAGCCGAGTCGGCTCACGACTGCCGAGCTGGATATTATTAAACAGCATAGTTATTATACTTATTGGCTCTTAAATCCGGTTTTGCCGGGCCATAAATTGCCCTCCTGGGCGGCTTATCATCATGAACGCCTGGACGGAAACGGCTATCCTTTCAAAAAAACGGCCGAGCAGCTGGACCTGCCCGCCCGTATAGTGGCGGTCGCGGACATTTTCACCGCCCTGAGGGAAGACCGTCCTTATCGCCCCGGTATGAGCAATGGGGAAATAAAGGAGATACTCAATCGGCAGGTCCGGGACGGGGGATTGGATGCGGGCGTAGTGGCCATGCTGCATGACTGCCGCCACGAATTGGATGATTTGTGGTTTTCCTTGCCCTGATTCTTACTTTGATTTCTCGCCCCGGGATCTGGGCTCGGGCTGCCAGAAGCAGTCGGGACCGATGTTTTCCAGGCTGGAGATGATTCGTTGCCGGATCCCCGGGTGCATTCCCTCCATCTGGTCGAAAAGCTCTGCCACTTCGTGCCTTTTAGTCAGCCCATCGGCAGGGCAGCGGTTTTTAACCGGGTTGAGCCCCATGGATTCTATAAACAGGCGTATATCTCGTTCTTCCACATAGATAAGGGGTCTGATCATGGTAATATCCATTCGGCTCAAATAAGTGGAAGGTTTAAACACATTGAAACGGCTTTCATAGAGAATCGACATGAAAAGGGTGTGGACCACATCATCCAGATGGTGCCCCAAGGCCAGCTTATTGCAATTATACCGTTTAGCCACCCGGTTTAGCGCCCCCCGGCGCAGGTTGGAACAAAGGGCGCAGGGATTCTTCTCCTGCCGGGTTTCGAACACCACCCGTCCGATGTTCGTTTTCTCAATGATCAACTCGAGGCCCAGCCCTTGGCAAAATTCCACCAGCGGTTCCATATCGTTATCCCAGCCCAGATCCACATAGATAGGTACTATATCAAAGAGCAGGGGAGTATGCTGCTTTAACAGATCCATAAAATACAGCATGGTAAAGCTGTCTTTGCCTCCGGACAGAGCCACTGCGACCCGGTCTCCGCTTTCAATCAGCCTGTAATTCAGATTGGCATCCCGAACCTTGCGAAAAATGATCTTTATCCTGCGATTGCTCATAACTCTCTCACCCGTCACAGTTGTTATTTTCTTAATTAATAGCCCTAATAATTTGACTCAGTATATATTGAGTATAGCCATACCAGCCGGTAAAAAGCAAAAGCGGAAAATGTTGAACGGAAATTTTATTAGCCTTTCTCTTAAATAACCAACGGGAGGAAATATCCCTCCCGCCTTCACGTCGAGTTGATTGCTTTACCAGCAGTTAATCAAGGGTGAATTCCCAACAACAATGCCAATTAGGCGGTATTGAGTCCGGCGGGCAACCAACGCAGCGGGTTTTTATACGCGGATCCACCGCTTCCGCAAATTTGCTGTATTCAACCATCCCTACCGGCTTGCAGGGGAAGAAGTCCATCTGTTTCTTCTCTCGGGCCGCCTGAACCCGGCAGGAATTCATACTAAAAATCAAGGTTTTCTCATCGGGACGCTTAATTTCCTGCTCATTAAGAAAAGCGTACATCCGGTAACGCAGACACTGGTCCAATGCGTCCAGGCCGCCGCCCGGCTTCAGGTTGAGCATTTCCATGATACGGCGGGCTTCCAGCACCGTCTGCTTCTCCCAGGTTTGAATGTCATTCATGATGGCGGCATCCAGGCCATGGTTTTTCTCTACCGCCTGAAACCAAAGCCCGTCATGGGATAGCCAGCGCTTGGCAAAATCAATCGCCAACTCTTTCCACCTATCTTCCGGTACATAATCAAAATTCATTAACATATCCCTCCAATAAGCTTAATAAATTTCTGAATCTACTGCTGAGTTTGTTTATAAGCTGCACTGACAAGTTCCACCGGATGAACCACCCGGCAATCCCAATGATGGCGCCTGATACCGTAGCGCAATTGCATGCTGCAGCTGGGACAGCAGGTAGCAATCGCGCCCGCTCCGGTTTCCATGGCGTTGTCCATTTTGCGGTCCAGTATTTTCATGGACAGGTCGTAATGGGTAACGCTGTAGGTTCCTGACCCTCCGCAGCAGCGGTTGGCATCTGCCATCTCCACGAACTCCACCCCGGGGATGCGGCGCAGCAATTCGCGGGGCTGCTCCTTTATCCCCTGGGCATTGGCCAGGTGACAAGGGTCATGGTAAGTGACCCGGATTTTCTTTTCCCCGGCCTGGGCCGGCAGTCTGATATCAATAATTTCAATCAAAAATTTGGTCAAATCCATGACTTTAGCGGCAAAAGCCAAGGCGTCATCTTCAATTTTCAGCCCCCCTAACAGGAATTCCATGTTTTTACGGGATAAGGCCGAGGTGCAGGAAGCACAATCACTTATAATATAATCGAATTTATAGGCATTAAATATCTGTACATTATGGGCGGCCAGCAAGCGGGCGGTTTCCATTTTACCGTTGGCTAAATGGGGTAACCCGCAGCATTTCATATCCTGGGGTATAATTACCTCACAGCCGTTGCGGGTAAGAACATCCACTGTGGCCAGAGCGGCAGCGGGATTGAGCATATCAGTCCCGCAGCCCAGGAAATAGCCTATAGTGTATTTCTTTTCCCCCAGAGCCGGATTGACTTTTTTCAGCCGGCTGCGGGCCGACCGCGATGGAATACTGGTCATTATTGCTTCGGCTTTCGGCAAGTCTCCGGGCAATATCCGGGTCAGGCCCGTGTTGCGGGCAAAAGTCTGCAGACCCAGCTTTTGCACACCGCTCATAATCTTAGTCGACGCCCTCAATAAGCCGGGTTTGGTCCACATGGTGTCAAAAATCAATTCCTTGGCCAGGCTGGGGTTCTGCTCGTATATATGGGAGCGGGCGGCGGCATTAAGCTCGTGTATATCTATGCCGGAAGGGCAATTCACACTGCAGGTTTCACATAATAAACAATTGCTTAACCGCTCATAGACTTCCTGCCGGGCGTCTACTTTACCGTCCCGCAGCATCTGCACCATAAAAACGTGTCCCCGGGGGGCGGCAGTTTCATTTCTTATTTCTGCAAATACCGGGCAAACACTGCGGCACTTGCCACAGCGTACGCATTTCATTATCTGTTCTTGTACCGGAGGCAATTTCCTAAAATCCATAGCACCCCCTCCTTTCGTTATAAAACTAGATTAGCTTACCGGGGTTCATAAGATTGCCAGGGTCAAATACCTTTTTGATCTCTTTCATATAATGCAGGGCGGGGCCATGTTCCAGCTCGGCATATTTACGCCTGACCGCACCTACTCCGTGTTCCCCGGTGGTGGTGCCTTCCAGTTCTATAGCCAGCAGGTGGATATCATTGACCAGCTGCAGCACCTTTTCCACCTCTTCAGGATTCTCGGGATTGATAACCGGCGCCGTATGCACGTTACCATCGCCAATATGGCCGTAGTTAACTACTTTGATTCCATATTTTTCCCCCAGGGCTCTTATGGCCCGCAGGGTATCGGCAACCTTGGCCAGGGGAACGCTGATGTCCTCACCGGCAAAAACCCGGGTACCGTCTTTTCTGACCCGGGCAGCAGCGGTAGCGGTTACGCTTCTGCCTTCCCAGAGCTCGGCCATACGTTTTTCCTCGGTAGCCCATTCCACCGCGCGAGCGCGTCTGCCGGCCACTTCTTTTATGAGGCTGCCTTCATAGTCTACGGAAGGGGGATTGCCATCGACCTCAAAAAGCAGTATGGCTTCGGCGTCCGGTAAATTTATCTGCGGTTTAAATTGGTTTACCGCCTGAATAGCCGAACTGTCCAGTATTTCGATACCCGATGGGAGAACCCCGGCCTGATAGACATCCAGTACGGTTGCCGGAGCATCGTCCAGGTTATCGAAAACGGCCATGGCGATGCCGCGTGCTTTAGGGCGGGGCCAGCAACGCAGACGGATTTGGGTAATGACTCCGAGTACCCCTTCCGAACCTACCATTAATTTGGTCAGGTTAAGACCGGAAACATTTTTAATACAGCGGGCTTTCATACCGCCGGTCATGATTATCTCTCCGTTGGGCAGGACTACCTCCAGCCCCAGTATATATTGCTCGGTACAGCCGTACTTGACCGCCCGCAAACCGCTGGCATTATTAGCTACCATTCCCCCGACGGTACACATCTGGCTGCTGCCGGGGTCGGGAGGGAAAAACAGATTGTGCTTGGCCAGTTCCTGATTCAAACGGGCATGAATAACCCCCGGCCTCACTATTACCTGCATATTGCGGGCATCAATTTCCACGATTTCATCCCAGGTGGAAAGATCAAGGACGATACCGCCGTTTAAAGCTACACATCCTCCGGTTTCTCCGGTACCGGCCCCCCGGGGTATAACGTCAATATTATTGTCAAAGGCGAATTTCATTACTTTTTGAACTTCTTCGGTTGAGCGCGGCATTACCACTGCCCAGGGGTCAGCCGGTTCCATTTTGGTTAAAAATGAGCTGTCATAGGAATAGTACATTAAGTCCAGAGCTTCACATAAGACTTTATCCTTGCCCAGCATAGCGATAAGTTGTTTCTGTACCGCTGCTTTTTCCACATGCAGTCCCCCTTGATTAAAAGAGTATTATCATAAAATCATTGCTTATTATATCACACTGCTATCAGCAGGGATTATAAATCTGCAATACTTACGGTATAATTTAAACATTGACCGGCATTTGCCTATGGCGGGAATACTTTTTTCTGAGCGCCGGTCTATCACCAGACGCCGGAAAAATTCAAGACGTTTGAATAAACATTTACTGCGGCCAATAGAATGTAAGTATATAAATATCGCTGGAAGAGACATATCGGGAGCCTTTGCGGCGGAATTTAAGGGAGAAGCTTATGTATTCGGAAATATTAAATTTTTTGCCGGCTGATCGCTTGCTTTTTCATGAAGAAATGAAGAAGCATACTACTTTTAAAATCGGGGGACCGGCAGATATAATGGCATTACCGCGTGATGAAGAGGATGTTCGTGCCCTGATCGCATTTGGACGGCAAAGGCGTATTCCCATGTTTGTTCTGGGCATGGGAAGCAACCTGCTGGTCAAAGACGGCGGTATACGAGGTATAGTAATAAAACTGGGAGACAATCTGGATGCGGTCGAGGTAAAGGGAGATGAGATCCAGGCCCAGGCGGGAGTCAAACTCTCTACCCTGGCTCGAATCGCATCTTTTCACTCCTTGAGCGGATTGGAATTTGCCGAAGGCATACCCGGCAGTTTAGGAGGGGCATTGGTAATGAATGCCGGCGCCTACAACGGGGAAATGCAGGGCATAGTAACAGAAGCTACTGCTGTTGGGCCTGATGGCAGCCTGAAAACCTTTAAGCCCAAAGAGATAGAGTTTAACTATCGTCACAGCGTTTTTCAAAATAACGGCTATTTTGTCCTGGCGGCGCGTTTACAATTGGTTTATGACGAGCGGGACAGGATAGAAAGCCGTATGCAGGAATTTGCCCGGCGGCGGGAAGAAAAACAACCCCTGGATAAACCCAGTGCGGGCAGTACCTTTAAACGTCCCCCCGGTTTTTATGTGGGACCCATGCTGGAGGAATTGGGACTGAAAGGCTATAGTATCGGCGGCGCCCAGGTATCCAGGAAGCATGCCGGTTTTATTATTAATAACGGCAATGCTACCGCCGGTGATGTTCTGCAATTAATAGACTATATCCAGCAAAAGGCCGGAGAGCGTTTCGGAGTGGAGCTGCAAACTGAAATTCGGGTTGTGGGCGAGGATTAACAGAAAAATTGGTGATATTAATAAGAAAATAGACGCAGATTAGACGCGGAAACCGCGGAATCTTTTAAGGGAATACGCGGAATTTATTAAAGTATTCTTCCGCGTTATTCCCTTTAAGTTCCCTGAATTCCGCGTCAAAAAACCAGCAGAACTTGGGAGTATTTTCATTTTTGATTGCGGCCCTGCGAGCCCTGGAGGGTTAATATGAAAGTGGTTCTCGGTACTTTAAACAGTAAATTCATTCACTCCTCTTTGGCCCTGGCCTATCTGGAAGCTGCCTGCGGCGGCCGGGGATGGGAACTGGAGGTTATGGAGTTCACCATTAACGAGAGCATGGATGACATCATGGCCTCCCTATACCTGAGCCGACCGGATGTCCTCTGTTTTTCCGCTTATATCTGGAATATCGAAAACATATTATGGCTGTGCCGGGATCTGAAAAAAGTATCTCCCAACTGCATTATAATATTGGGGGGACCTGAAGTATCCTATGATGCCGGACAGGTTTTGCTGCATAATCCCGCCGTAGACTATATCGTGCGCGGTGAAGGCGAGATCACCCTGCCGGAATTGCTGGAGCACATTCTGCGCCAGGAATCGGCGGCAGAGGTGAAAGGCATAAGCTACCGCCGGCATGATCAGCTGCATGAAAATCCCTCCCGGGAGCTGATAGCCAATCTTGATAGCTTGGCCTCGCCGTTTAAAAAAGACTTTACCGGTTACCAGGACCGGATTATATACTATGAGAGCTCGCGGGGATGTCCCTTTAATTGCTCTTATTGCCTTTCCTCCAGCATAAAAGGGGTGCGCTATTTTCCCCTTGCCAGAGTAAAAGAGGAATTGGGGCACCTGTTGAGCTACCGACTGCGGGAACTGAAATTTGTAGATCGCACTTTCAACTCCGACGAAGCCCGGGCCCGGGAAATAATGAGCTTTATTATCGGACAAAAGCCGGAGACCAAGGTTCACCTGGAGATTTGCGCTGAAATTATATCACCGGAGTTTATGGATTTTCTCAGTCAGGTGCCTCCGGGCCTATTCAATTTTGAAATCGGAATCCAGTCCACTTGTCCGCAAGCCCTACAGGCAGTCAGACGCTATCATAACTGGGAGCGGCTGCGCCAAAACATTTTGCAACTGCAATCCTTCAACAATATCCATCTCCATCTGGATCTCATCGCCGGCCTGCCCCTGGAGAGCTATGATCGCTTTCAGCAGTCATTCAATGATGTATACCGTCTGCAGCCTGATATGCTGCAATTAGGTTTTTTGAAATTGCTCAAGGGTTCGGATATATACCGGGACCGGCACCGCTACCAGTACCGCTTCCAATCCCGGGCGCCGTACCAGGTTTTGTCCCATGGTCAAATTACTTACGACGAAATAATTTCTCTGGATCAGATAGAAGAGGTGCTGAACCGCTATTATAACCATGCCATAGTACCGAACACACTGGACTATGTTATCAACCGTATTTACCAGGGCAACGCCTTTATGTTTTTCAGGGATCTGGCTCAGTTCTGGAGCGATAATAATCTGTTTGGCCTGGGCCATCGCCGGGAACGGGAATACGATATAATGCTGGAATTCTTAAACCATAAGCATCCCCATCATGGCTTGAAGTGCAACGAACTGATTAAATACGATTTCCTGATCTGTAACCTGCCCCATCGTTTTCCCGCAGCAGTAAAGCGTATAAACCCGTCTGACAGCAGAGAACGGCTGAATACCTGCCTGCGCAGCGATACATTACTTGAGCAGCTACCCGAATTGATTCGAGGTTCCCGGCGGGAGATAACCAGACACCTGCATCTGGAATATTTTGTCCTTGACCCCTTTAATTTAAATCAAGGTAAAAGATGCCTGCCTTTATTGTTTGTATATCATCCCATAGCCAAGAAGGCGATTAAAATTTTAAAACTCGCTGAAACCGGCCTCCAGCTGCAGAATGCAGCCTCAGATGAAAACCAGGGGTCTTGGGATAAAAAAAAGACTGATTGATAATAAGAGGTTTTTTGTCAAAGATAATTGCATTATCAAGCAAGTTAGGGTAAATTGGGGGAACAGGTAATTTTATTAACCACTTTATCATATAAAATTTTTAGCAAGAGGTCAGGGGAGAGTTGAATGCCTCATAACAGTATTATAGCCCGGGAAGGATGGCCTTATATAGGCTTGTTGGTTGTTTTCGCCGTAATCCTGGCAATTTCCCCCTACAGATATTACCTGCCGTTACCCTTAATGTTAGCTGTTTTCATTACCTATTTTTTTCGTAATCCTGAGCGGACCATTCCCCAAGAGGAAGGAGTTATCCTGGCGCCGGCGGACGGGAAGGTGATGGCGGTCAACGAAGTCTGGGAAAATGAGTATTTTCATGCCCAATGCATTCAGGTAAGTATATTCCTGAGCCTGTTTAACGTACATGTAAACCGGATACCGTTAGGCGGAAAAGTTGAATGGCTGTCCCGCTCCGGCAGCACCTATTTGCCTGCTTACAAAATCAACGCTGCTGCTACTAACGTCTCCAATACGGTTGGAATTATTTCCGCTTACGGTAAAATTATGGTGGTGCAAATAACCGGTATGATCGCCAGAAGAATTGTTTGCTGGCTGCAGCCTGGAGATACGGTTGCTGCCGGGGAGAGATTCGGCCTGATAAAATTTGGTTCCTGCACCCAATTATACTTGCCGGTAGACGCAGAGGTTCTGGTTGCACCGGGTGACAAAGTAAAGGGAGGAGAAACTATCATTGGCAGATTTAGTGACTAAGCGGTTTGCCAATTGCATAACCATTTTAAATATCGTTTTTGGCTCCACGTCCATCATATATACCATGAGCCAAGATTATAAGACGGCGGCGCTGTTAATACTGATGGCGGTATTGATGGATAGTCTGGACGGCAAGGTGGCACGCCGTCTCCAGACCAGTTCTGATTTAGGCCGGGAACTTGATTCTCTCTGTGATATGGTTTCCTTTGGCGTAGCTCCGGCGGTACTGCTTTATTCTCAGGTACTGCTTGATCCTTACAACTATCTGGGACTGGTATTCGCTTTGCTGTTTATAATATGCGGTGCCTATCGGCTGGCCCGCTTCAACGTATTAAACCTGAGCGGATATTTTTTGGGCCTGCCGATAACCATCGCCGGCGGAATATTGGCCCTCTTGTCACTAGCTGCCGGTTATCTGCATCCGCTTGCCATACTTATACTTTTGCTGGCCTTAAGCATTTTCATGATAAGTACTGTGCGCATACCTAAATTTTAGCTTGCCGGTCAATAAGAAAATAGACGCAGATTTAAAGAATAACAAATCTGTTTGGATGCATAAATATGCAGGAGCCGTCAGACGGAGCCTGCATATTTATGCATCCAAACTCCACACTATAACTAGTTTAAGGTTTCTACCTACTATTTTCATTGCTGGTTGCGGGCTTCGGCCATGGGGGGTTAATTAAGAAAATAACCATAGATTACATCTCTCGCGGACAACTGATGCTCACCTGGTTCGCAATTAAGGGTACAGATTAACCCAAATTTCTTCCATATATATCCATATACATCTCTCCAAGGGAAAAAAAGAAAAAAATCAACAAAACATGTTATATTCGACAAATATTGTCATTATCTCGGAAGGATATATAATTGGTACTGCCTAATAGAGCATATAAGAATTATGCGCTATCGTGGGGGGGATACGCCATCCAAGCAGTGCCACAAACAATAGCAGCACTACAGCAGGAAGTTAAACATCTGAATAGTATTATCGAATCCTATAAGCAACGGGAACAGACAATCTGGAAGAACTGGGAGTTATTTCACCAGATTGTTGATTTTGCACCGGTATTGATATACATTTTACAGAATGACCGCTTGCGTTATGTTAACTCCACCTTTAGCAGAATAACCGGATATACCCGGGAAGAATGCTTAAATATGAATGCCTGGGATTTTATTCACCCCGACTGTCGGGAAATGACCAGAATTCGAAATCAGTCCTGCTTAGAAGGCGAAAATACTACGCCTTACGCAACTATTATTCTTACCCAAAGCGGCTGCTCTTACTGGGGATATCTATCCTCGGGCCTAATAAATCTTGACGGTGATCCAGCGGCGATAGGAATAATTCAAAGCATAAGTGAACTTAAACAGTTTGAGGATGTACTGCTGGCATCGGAAGCCAAGTTTGCCAAGGTATTTACGGCCAGTCCGGAATTAATCGTTATCTCCACTTTGGACGGTTTATATCTGGATGTCAATGAACGATTCACCACCATAACCGGGTATGACCGGGCAGATGTGATCGGGAAAACGTCGGATGAATTAAATATATGGGTTAATGCGGAAGAAAGAGCTTTAATGAAGAGGCTGATTCTTATTGACGGTTTTATACGCAACCTGGAGGTAAAGATCCGGACTAAAGACGGCACTGAAAGGATTGGCTTGCTTTCGGCTGAAGCCATAGAAATCAATAGCCAGGCGTGTGTGATCAATATATTGAATGATATTACCGAACATAAACATTTGTCTCACCAGATCGCCCGGCTGGACCGGCTGAATCTGGTGGGGGAAATAGCTGCCAGTATTGGGCATGAGATGAGAAATCCGATGACCAGTGTACGTGGATTTTTACAGATGTTTATGGGCGAAGCGAGTCTGTTGCCATATCATGAGTACTTTGCCCTGATGATCGAAGAATTGGATCGTGCCAATCAGATAATCAGCGAATTCCTGTCCCTGGCTAAAAACAAAACCATATCCCTGCAGCCGGATAATCTTAAACGCATAGTGCAGGCTCTGGCTCCATTGCTTGCAGCTGATACTATAAAACAGGATAAGCATCTCTGCCTGATATTGCAGAATGTTCCTGATATCCTGCTGGACGAAAAGGAGATAAGGCAACTGATTTTTAATCTGGTGCGTAATGCCCTGGAGGCCATGGAGCCCGGCAAAACAGTTACCATCTATACCTATACCGATGAAGAGGATGTAATCTTGGAGGTATCAGATCAGGGCTGCGGTATCGAATGGGACATCATTGATAAAATTGATGCTCCGTTTTTTACCACTAAAGAACAGGGGACCGGTTTGGGCTTACCTGTGTGCCACAGCATCGCTGCCCGCCACAGCGCCACTATAGAAGTAAAAACCAGCAATAGAGGGACCAGTTTTGTAGTTCGCTTTTCCACCCATGACGACTATGGCTTTAACAATTTGGTCTTAAGAGGACTGTAGAAAAGCCAGCCTGCTTTACCATCCGGACTCAATAACTTCGATTCCTGCCCCTTCTCTGTTATAATTAATAAAATCTTTGCCAACGGAGAGGAATACTATGAAAATAGCTCAAGGATCCGGGGCCTTACGTTTTTTCACCGTTGTAAAACTTTTTACAGATATATTTTGGGCGTTTTATTCCTTGAAATTTAAACGGCTGTGGCATAGACCTTCATGGGTAGAAGAAAAACGGCGGCAGCTCTATATTACTCAGGCCCGTTATTTTCGGGAGACCGCCATCAGACTGGGCGGATTGCTGATCAAGCTGGGCCAGTTTTTCAGTACCCGGGTCGATCTGCTCCCCCGCCCATCTATTGATGAATTGACCGGCTTGCAGGACGAAGTTCCAGCGGTTGACTTTGCCGCTATCCGGGAGGTAGTTGAGGAAGAATTCGGCCGCCCCCTGGAGCAAATATTCAAAGAATTTGATTCCCACCCTCTGGCTTCAGCTTCTTTGGGACAGGTTCACCGCGCTGTTCTGCATGATGACAGCCAAGTGGCGGTCAAGATTCAAAGACCCGGTATAAATAAGCTGGTAGAGATTGATTTGCGGGCTCTTTACCGTGCAATAAGCCTGATCAAAATATTTACCGACTGGAACCAGTTGGTTGATTTTGATGCCGTCTTTATTGAATTTAAGCAGACCCTGGAGGCTGAGCTGGATTATGTTCAGGAGGGGCATAACGCCGAAACTATAGCCGAGAACAGTAGGGAAGATAAGCAGCTTATAATTCCTACAATATATTGGGGTTTTACCACCCGCCAGGTATTGACCATGGAATATCTGCAGGGTATTAAAATAAATGACCGTAAACTTTTGCAGCAGTACGGAATCGACCGTCAGGCGGTGGCTTCCAAATTGCTGCACACCTATGTCAAACAAATCCTGATTGACGGTTTCTACCATGCCGATCCTCATCCCGGCAACCTGTTTGTAACCCGGGAAGGTCAACTGATAATGGTCGATTTTGGCATGACCGGGAGTATAACTCCCAATCTGAGAGAAAAACTGGTGGAAATGGTCTTTGCCCTGGTCAACCGGGATTATGAGCAGGTAACCCTATACTTTAAAGAATTGGGGTTTATACGTTTTGATTATGACAATTTAGCCCTGAACCGGGCCGTCAGTATTTTTTTAGAGGAAATGGTGGGCAAAGGCCAGGACCTGTCTCATCTTGACTTACAGGCCTTGCTGTACGACCTGGAAACCTTGCTCTATGAACAACCCTTCCAGGTTCCGGCCAATTTCACCTTCCTGGGCCGGGCTCTCGGTACCCTCTATGGCATTTGTATTGATTTGGACCCTGGCATAAGCTTTATTGATGTGGCTAAACCCTATGTAGAGGCAATCGCCCCGGAGAGAAGCAGCATATTCCATATTATAAAGGAGCGCTCAACTCTTATCGCCAATGCTTGTCTGGATATTCCTCCCTTAATGGAAAAGGCATTGCGCCGGGTTGAACGGGGTGAATTAAATTTAACTGTACCTTTGCAGAATATAAACGATGCTATTATACAGAACACCCGTGCCACCAGGTCACTGGCCTGGTCGATCGTTTTAGGCTTTGCCCTTCTCACCGGAGCATTCCTCCTGGTCAACGGTAAAGAAACTATAGCTGCTTATACCTTTCTCTTTTCTTTTATCATTTTTCTGCTGCTGTTAAGAGGAAATCGTCCGTCTTCTCCCAAGAGGGCTCCCCATCCGCCGGTAATGATTAAAAGAGGAAAATAAACCGGCTCGGTATTTCCTCTCCCGTTAGATATTGATTTCCTTGACAGAACATGTGTTTGCATTTAATATAAAAGAGGAACAATTGTTCGATATTGTGTGAGGAAGGTGCATCCATGTTTGCAGGATTTAATAAGGGAGAGTTTATTCAGATGGCGCTGAGCGCTATGTTTATGCTGGCTTTAGGCTATGCCTTTATCTTTGCTGTTTTGCTCTTCTTCTAGAGCTGGAAACCAGTAAAACTTCTCCGTTTCTGTGGATTCCGGCACTTTAAAAATAAGGTTATATTTATGATAAAATGCATATATAAGTTTCTAGTGCCATAATTTCACAGGGGGGGAGTGGAGTTTTGCCGGTGTTCTTGCGCTCGTTAAAATATTGGGTTTCCCATATCCCTTTAATCAGCTTTATAATAATGCTGGTCGCTGTGCCGGTTGGTTGCTGTGAAGCCTGGTTATGGCAGAACTATGTTTTGCACCCCGCCGACTTTCCTCTGTTCACTGCATTATTTTCCACGACTGCGGCCAGAATTGAATTTATTGTTACTATGCTTAAACTCCTGCTGAGCTTTTTTGCCGTGGGATCCATACTGTACGCCTTGCAGCTTGCACCTGGGGGAAACCTGGCCAAGTTGGCGCCATCTCTGGGGGCAGGTATCAGGAATTGGCTGGCTGTCGCCGCCCTGGTTGTTCCTATTGGTATTCTGGCCTGGACGCCATATATAGTGCAGACAATACAGGCTGGTGATTTAATAGGATTCAGTGTTTTTTGGGGAATTGCAGTTACCCTGTATTTTTTGGCCAAATACCCCCTGGCACTGCCGCTATTGATCACTGAAAACGGAAACATATTGGTATCCATGCGTAAGGGAGCCAGGTTATCCCAAGGCATCAGAACGGAAATATTGCTGGTGATATTCATTTTTATTCTGTTAGCCGAGGCGGCGGGTCTGGTGCTTGATTACTTATTACTGCCCGGTTTAACCGGGATTCAGGGTACGATGGAATCAGCCTTTATCAATACCTTTACCTATTTTGTTCGCTGGTTTTTCTATTCACCGCTGCTGTCTGCTGTTTATACTTATTATCGGGAACAACTTGCCTTATATGTACGCTCTTACCTGCTGGCTTAATGCTGCCGGGGAGATTTCCCCGGATTGAGCAGGGCAGGGAGAGATAACTAAAGGCGATTTGTATGATGAAATGAGGAAGCCGAACTTTAATGGACAATTACCATGTTGCCGCTAAAACCTGTTCTATAATCCATTGTGATCTGGACGCCTTTTATGCCTCGGTAGAGCAGAGGGACACCCCCTCCCTCCAGGGGAAACCGGTTATAGTAGGAGGTAATCCCAGGTCTCGCGGGGTAGTGGCTACCTGCTCCTATGAGGCTCGCCAATACGGAGTTAAATCGGCCATGCCCCTGGTCCAAGCGCAAAGGCTTTGCCCTCATGCGGTATTCCTCCCGGTTGCCCGGCAACGCTATCAGGAAGTTTCCCGTCAGGTTTTCGCTATAATGGCTGACTATACTCCGGTGATGGAAATCCTTTCGATTGACGAAGCCTTCCTGGATGTTTCTTCATCATTATCGGCATTCGGTTCGCCGGAATCTATAGGCCGTACCATTAAGCAAAGAGTGGAAAAAGAGCTTAACCTGAAAATATCAGTAGGTATTTCCTATAACAAGTTTTTGGCTAAACTGGCCTCCCAGTTGGATAAGCCGGATGGTTTTCGGGTAATCAGGGCTGATGAAGCCTGGGCTCTGCTGCGTCCGCTGCCGGTACAATGCCTTTGGGGGGTAGGGGAGAAGACCCGCCAAGAACTTGATAGATTAGGGCTTTACCATATCGGCGATATTCAAGATTTACCGGAAGGGTGGCTGGCGGACAAAATAGGTTCGGCGGGAAAACTGTTCTGGGAACTGGCCCGCGGCATTGACTCCAGACCGGTAACACCCGGACGGCAGCGCAAATCACTGGGAAGGGAAGTAACCTTTGCCGCAGACACTACTGATATAAATTATCTTAAGGATCTGCTCGACCGCTTTGCGGTGGAACTGTGCCGGAAATTGCGCCAGAAGGATATGGAGGCTGGCACCGTTACGGTAAAAATAAAGTACAGTAATTTTGCCGCCATCAGCCGCAGCAAGACGATAAGCCCCAGTAACTCAGATATGTTGATAGGAGAAACGGCTATAGGAATTTTGCAGGACGCTTACCCTGGTTATCCGCCGTTACGTCTGATTGGCCTTTCTCTGGGCAAATTGACCGCCACTCCGGCCCTGGAACAGGGAAGTCTTTTCGTTCCGGTTGAGGCGGATACCAGTGAAATAGACCGGGTTATGGATGATATTCGCCGACGATTCGGTTCCCAGGCCATCGGCAGAGCTAATGCATTAACCTGGAAAATACCAAAGGATGAATAAGGTTCCCGCTTTGGGGCCGCTGGCGTACGGTAATTATGATTTTCAGGGTTAAGCCCGTTTCGCCAAATCGTAAATAACGGCTGTTATGCAATTCTAAACCGGAGCATGCCTGAGCATGCGCCCCCTGCCGACCATGAGGTATAATAAGAACCGGCTCTATAATGCTTTGGGAATGCCAAATCCTGTCTCGGTGCGCAACAATCTGATTTTTTCATACGAACATGCCGAAATTCATACCGTCCCTCATAGAGCTCAATCAAGCGCGTCCATTATAATAGGCGTCCACCCCGATGGCCGTGCCGCCTGTCTGTACCCGCAGGCGGGCATAACGCATCAGTGTGGCCACCGCCGCAAGATGGTTGCTGCTGGCGGAAACGCCCATAGAGGTAAAGGAGATATAATAATTGTTATCATTCACCGGCGCGATCTCAAGTGTCACCGTAATGGAGCCGGTGGCGTTGGTGTTGCGCAGAAAAAAGCTGCTTTGGGAATAGCCGCCGATGTCGCGCGTGAGCAGATAGGATGTAGTGTTGGAGGCCACGGTCACGGTTTCCCGGACCTCCAAAAACCCCTTGGCGCTTACCTGCACCGAGTCCTGCGCGCCGTTCAGGCTCCTGATATCAAAGTTGGAGGCAGTAACATTTACGGTGTCCCGTGCGCTGGTAAGATTACGGATATCAAAATTAGTAGCCGTAACCGTGACCAAGCTGGTTGGAGAAAAAACAAAATTGCCCTGCTCATCCGTGGCAACCGCCACCATATTCCCGTCATGACGCCCGTATATGGCGGTTTTGAGGTTTTCCGCGCTACGATTGAAAACAAGAAAATTCACCTATATTCCATCCTTTCCCGGTCCTGGAGCGGTTCTGCAGCCGGTAAAGCGGCTTGAAACGGGGCTATCTAAGCGTAAAGCACCGGCGGCCAATTACGAAGGAGCAAAAAAGCTGACTTTCATTGCAGATTTAAAAGCACATCTAAACCTGGCCGATATAATATGCTGTGAGAACGGATCCGATACCGGTGGCGAAGATGCGCGCATATCTCATCGACATAGGAGGAAGAAGCAGATATCTGCCGCCAAGAATGAGCCCGCTCTCCGACGCAATGGTTGTAAAATAGCTGGCGGTCGTCACCGGCGCAAGCTGTAAGGATACGGTCGTAAGCAGGGAAATAGCATCCGCGCGTACCAGAAAGGCGCTGTTGGAATAGGGACTCGTATCCACCGTCAGCACGGATGTTCCGCCCAGCACCAGGGTTGCCGTGGCGGATAAAACCGTAAACGGGTTTTCAACCGTGGTGACGGAATCCCTGCTGCCATCAAGACTGCGGATAGCGAATCCTGCGGCAGTTATGGCGGCGATATCCGTCGCACTGAGATCGCGGATATCCAATGACGAGGCGGCAATGGTCTGGGTCGCATCCAATCGGAGCACCGGGCGGCCCTGGTCGTCGGTGCGCAGGGCAATCGGACCATTAGAGGATGCGCCGTAAATTTGCGTATTGATGGGACGCTTATTAAAAGGAAGATCATTCATGGTATGCACCAGATGCAGGTTCATCCGCCCAGATATTAATCTGACGCGGATTGTTGCCTGCGCTGCTCCTTTCATTCCTGATTGCAGCCAGCTTTTTTTGCCAAACGCACTTTGCCGTAGTATTTTACAACATTATATGAAAATTCCATCCCTGTTGGTCTCAAGCATCTTTTCCCTTTGATCTCCATTGGTGTATTTCACAAATTGTAAAGCCTGCACATATATTGCCTATAGAAAGGCTGCGTCGACGCTGATTGAACCGCAGAGTGTCCGCAATCAAATTCCGTGATGAGGTGACAGGATGAACGCACCCTATTATATATGCTGCAGCCAGTGCAGCTATCGGGGTTGCTGTGGGCGCTACAAGCCATGCAGCTGCTGCGGGCATATGAACCATACCAATGGCGCAAGCGTAATCAACGGCAGCTTTTGCGAATATACCTCATTACTGCAGATCAGCTCGGGCAAAAGTTATACGGATAATTTCCCTACGGATAACGCCCAGGCCATCACCATATTTGTGAAAAACATCGGACCTAATCCTATAACCGTTTCTTTACAAAACAGTCCCAACGGCTTGGATTTTACAGACGATCCGCAGCAGCTTGAGCTTGCCGTCAGTAAAACAGGCTATCTGGTGCCTTATATTTTCTCCAGATATACCAGAGTAGTCGCCCAAAGCACCCAAGCGTCTAATGCTTATATCTGGTTTCAGATGCAGAACCATAGTTATTGGCAGCATCCCGTCCGGGCAATGCCCATCCCGCCCAATTATAGCCGGGACAGAGCAGCAAGACCATTTACGGCTGTCTATAGGTCTAACACTCAGAAAGGAGGGAGATGAAACAAGTGAATAATTTGGTATTCAATACTGTTTCAAGCCAACTGCGCACGCTTATTACCAATCCGACCCTTACCGTAGCAGGTGATATGCAAATCACGAACGCTACCTTGACAGTGGCTGGTGATGTGCAAATCACAAACCCGACGCTGACGGTGGCGGGCGGTGTGGAGATCACGAATACCACGCTGACCGTAGTCGGCGATGTGGAGATCACGAACCCGACGTTGACCGTAGCCGGCGATGTGGAGATCACCAACACCGCATTGACCGTGCAAGGCGAAGTGGCGCTTACCGGCACGGCCTCAGTGGAAATCACCAACACGTCCCTGACGGTGGCTGGTGATGTGCAAATCACAAACCCGACGCTGACGGTGGCGGGCGATGTGGAGATCACGAATACCACGCTGACCGTGACTGGAGATGTGGAGATCACCAATACGACGCTGACCGTGACCGGCGGTGTTAATATTGCCGGCCATGAGATTGCTGAAACCAATACGACGCTGAACAATGTGACAGGAACCGGTCTTGTCTTCGATGGTACCGATATCTCGGAGATCACCACCGGTTCGTATTTTGTCTATAATACCGGCACCAATCCATTTACCATTTCCCTGCAGGTCAGTCCTGCGGCCGACGATAATCTGTATGCTTTTGATGTGGATAACGATGATATACCTGTCCCGGTTGACGCCAGATTGATCATCGCCATCAGTAAATACGGGCGGTATGCGAGACTTCTTTATGACGCAGGGGCGGGTGCCACCTTTTCCGCCTATTATGTCGGCCAGATGTAATAAGTGACGCCAAAAAATGGTGGTCCTATCGCCCAATCCCAACATTGACTCGCAGCCGCAGTTCATCCCGCCGCGCCTCCGACATCATCCGTGGGGCGCGGCGAAATTCTGGCCGGCTCTCTGTTGGCGAAAATTTGGAGGGGAGACTTTTAGGAGGAACGGTTCATGGCATCCATAGGTCTTTGTATGATCGCCAAAAATGAGGAGAAGAATATCGGACGCTGCATTCAAAGCGTGAGGAAACTGGCGGATGAAATCGTGGTGGCGGATACGGGCTCCACGGACAATACCGTCTTGATTGCCGAGGGTCTTGGCGCCAGAGTGTACGCTTATCCATGGAACGGCAGCTTTGCCAACGCGCGCAATTTCGCTATGGATAAAGCCGAGAGCGAATGGCTGCTTCTGCTTGACGCAGACGAGGCGCTGGACCAAAACAGCATCAAGGCGGTCACCGAATTCATCAATACCACCGGGCTCGACGGCGCCCATTTCCGCATCCGCAATTATACCGGCCGTTATTCCCCCGAAAATTACAGCCTGCACAGCGGACTCAGACTCCTGCGCAACAATGGAAAATACCGCTTCCAGGGCGAGATTCACGAACAGATCGTTTCTGACGGCGGCGAAAATCTGTCCCCCCGCTTTACCACCCTCAACGCCGTGGTGCATCACTACGGTTATCTCGACGAGACTGTCCGCGAAAAACAAAAGCGCCGGCGCAATATTCCAATTCTCGAAAAACAGCTTGAGCAAAATCCCGACGAGCCTTTCGCGCTGTTCAATATGGGCAATGAATACCTATCCATGCAGGATTATAAAACTGCGCTGCAATACTATGAAAAAGCCCTCGGGTATCTTAAAAACCGATGCTTGGCATTTGTTCCTCATCTGTTTTTTCGCATCATAAACTGTCATGAAAATCTGGGCGAGCATGAAAAAGCGTTGCGAGCGATCCAGGCGGGACTGAATGAATTCCCCCGCTGCACGGATTATGAATTTCTCCGTGCGGATATCCTGCATAAATGCAGGCGCTACACCCTTGCTCTAGAAAGCTTTGAGGCCTGCCTGAAAATGGGAAACCCGCCCATGCAGCTCGAATTTTTACCGGGCTGCGGCACATGGCGTGCGGCCTGCCAGTTGGGCGAGCTGTACCGTGAGCTTGAGGATTACGGACGGGCGCTAAGATATTACGATCTGGCGCTTTCTCATAAGCCGAACTTGTACACGGCGCTTTATCGCTCGGGCAATGTGCTGAATAAGCTGTATCCGGATAAAAGTGAGGTTTTGAAAAAGCTGTTCTCCTATTTTGCCAATCCCCGATACGCTCCAAATGCGATCGTAGGAGCGGATATTCTCGCGGGAGAGGGCCTTTACACGCAAGCGCTGGAAGCGCTTGAGGAGCTGACGGATTACGAAGGCCTTGAAACGGAGATCACATATGTAAAAGCGCGTATTTTGTTTTATCGGCAGCAGCTCGACAAGGCCGCGCCCCTCTTTGATCTGGTATGTAAAACGCCCGAACCGGACGAAAGAATCCTGCGCGGCACCCGCCCCTTGAGTGCGATGATGCTGTTTGCGACCGGACTCATACAGAACGATACGAAACAGCTTGAGCAGGCGCTTTTTTATATCCGATCCCACTGTTGCGAAAGCGAATACGCAGCGGCTGTGCTGATGAGGGATATTTTCCTGGGCCTGTCCCCCGGGGACCCCCATTACGCAGACGGGGGAAGATCGGAACTTGCCGCCATGCTCCGCCTATTGGATATGCTTTTGAAATGCCGTCGCTTCGAATTGTTTGAACAGATGCTGCACGTGCTCAACTACGTGGACAGCAGGGATGTTCTGCTGCGCCTCGCGCAGCTTTATGATGATAATGGTTTTGCGCCGCTTGCTGCCGACCATGTGCTCCGCAGCATCAAGGAACTAGATACCATAGACGCCGCGGGTGCGGGCATTCTGTTCCGGCAGGTCCATTCCTGAAACAGAACCGCTGTTTCCAAACTTGTGTCTTAAAGGCGAATACGCATATCCATAGACTGTTATCCTCGGTCAAGTTATTTTAGGGAAACTGCAAAAATCCTTATTGTTTCTGCGTGATCGGCATCGACGTGAAGCTGTAATTTCCGTAAAAGTTCTTACCTTATTACACCATTTATACCAACCTTTACTCCAAAAGTGGTCGGCAATACAAACCCTTATTTGCTCTAAAACCGCTACGCAATTATAGGTTTTTAAGAGCATTTTTTATTGATACAGGATGCCGTTATAAAAATTCTTTGGGGGAAGCCCTCAAAAGTCAGCGCCACCCGTTGAACGGGTGGCGCTGATTTCTAATTCTGGTTCAGTAAGGTTAAGCTATTCTGTGCACCGACCATAAAAGTCCGCTGGCATCGGCGCCGCCAATTGATACGGTAATAGCAGCAGTCGTGGAATAGTTGAGAGTCGCTTTGATTGAATATCTTCCGGTTTCCGGAACAGTAAAGATTCCGGCCAAAGGATCAAATTTCGGATCCGTATAATAGGGATCCGCGACTGTCCAGTTCCTTAACTGCGTGGGTCCGGATACTGCCGGCGCACCTTTGACACTTGCTCAACCGTCAGTTCGTCTTGGTCAACTAATGGCTACCCGCCTACTCAATTCCTGTTAGTCAATAGAAAGCCCTGCGCTGGCATAGCCAAGGATCGTTGTTGCGATGTCGACGCCGGTAACTGTTGGGGAAAATACGAGTAACAGGCGCGTCTCTGCGGTTACCGGGATGCTCAGGCTCGTGGTGATGCCGCTGCTGACGGTACCGATTGCTATTGTTCCGCTAAAAGACGGAGACAAGGTCACGAGAGCGCCGGGAACCTCTGTAAAGTCGTTGTCGGGAGCGGTTGACTGGAACAGTTGAGCTGTAATGGTAACTGTTGAAAGTCCCAGGGCTAGCGCTGCCGTAGTACTGAAAAATGCTGCAATTGAGGTTATAGTTCCGTCTCTCGGTACGGAAAAGGCCATATTGGTGAAATTGATGGCAGAGAAGGCTCCCGCTGTAATAATTATGCCGCCAAAATTGTTTCCAAAGCCAATTCCGCTTGAGGTGTTAAGCACCCCCCCCAGAACAGTCGTCAGGGTAACCGGAGTTCCAGAGGAAAACGGAATAATTGCCGCAGGTCCGGTATCGCCGGTAGGCCCAATCGGTCCGGTATCGCCGGTAGGCCCAATCGGTCCGGTATCGCCGGTAGGCCCAATCG
>ENA-UOOM01000170-UOOM01000170.1-fermentation-metagenome-genome-assembly--contig:-NODE-170-length-81333-cov-45.654962_pt1 | contig 81333 bp, 69 predicted proteins | sample MGYA00245781_ERZ724031 | MGnify/ENA primary metagenome ERZ724031 (study PRJEB28704, sample SAMN03018317) | fermentation metagenome | biome: anthropogenic terrestrial biome; feature: soil; material...
GGTAGACCGCTCTAAATTTGGTGTGCGATACGGTTCCAAATCATTCTTTAACAACCTGGGTGACAAAGTAATTGACGACATGTTCACGCTGGACATCAAACTGGTTTTGAAATAAAAACGTACATAAAAATAATCGTATGAAAATAGCAGTCACAGGAGCAACCGGACATTTGGGTACCTTTGTGGTGAAAGAGTTAAAGAAGAGAGTTCCCAATGAAAACATCGTGGCGCTTGTCCGCACACCGGAGAAAGCATCGGCCCTGGGGGTAGAGGTACGTGCTTTTGATTATAACAAGCCCGACGTAATGACCGAGGCACTCGCTGGTATAGACCGGCTGGTACTTATCTCAAGCAACGAAATAGGACTGCGTGCCAGCCAGCATTTCAATGTGATAGAGGCAGCCGGCAAGGCCGGTGTAAGATGGATCGTATACACCAGCCTGTTGCATGCCGACTCCTCCACATTGAATCTTGCAGGGGAACACAAGGCAACGGAAGAAGCCTTGAAAGCTTCCGGAATCGGTTACACCATTCTGCGCAACGGCTGGTATACCGAAAACTATACCGGTTCCATTGGAGGTGCATTAGCAGGAGGTGCCTTCATCGGCAGTGCCGGCAACGGGAAAATATCATCTGCCGCCCGTGTCGATTATGCCGAAGCAGCAGCAGTGGCTATAACCGACGAATCACACAAGGGAAAAGTGTACGAATTAGCCGGAGACGATTATTATACACTAGCTGATTTAGCGGCCGAAATCTCAAACCAGGCCGGGACAAACATCCCCTACAGAAACCTGACTGAAGCTGAATATACCAGAATTCTGGAGAGTTTTGAAATTCCTGCGGGGTTTGCAGCTGCCATCGCCAGTTGGGATGTTTCGGCATCGAAGGGTGATCTTTTTGATGACTCCCGTCAGCTCTCCACATTGATTGGCAGGCCAACCACTCCCCTGTCTGAATCGGTGAAAGCTGCCTTGTAGGCTCCGCTGAATCCGGAAGGAGATGCAACTCATTGAAGCCATCGCATGCCGTTAGGGTATGCGATGGCTGTGGTAATTTAGCGTAAATTAAAATCTGATAGTTGAGATTGAGATAATAATCAGGTACTTTTGTGAAAAAATTCAATGCGTCATTCAGCATTGAGGATTTATTCAAAAGTAATTTACTGACTGTATGCAAGATAAGGATTTAGTCCGCATAAACAAATATTTCAGCGAAATAGGGTATTGCTCGCGTAGAGAGGCCGATAAGTTCATCGAACAACGACGGGTCACCATAAACGGTGTTGTGGCGGAGATGGGTAGCAAGGTTTCGTATCACGACGAGATACGCCTCAACGGGAAGCTGGTCGTGGGTGAAAAAAGCGGTGAAGGCGAAGGAAGGAAAAAGGAACATGTCTACATTGCGTTGAACAAACCCAGGGGGATTGTCTGTACAACCGATACCCGCAGGGAGAAAAACAACATCGTTGATTTTGTTAAATACCCGGAACGTATCTTTCCCATTGGCAGGCTTGACAAGGATAGCCAGGGGTTGATTCTGCTGACCAGCGATGGGGATATCGTGAACAAGATTCTACGTGCAGGAAACAACCACGAGAAGGAGTATCTTGTCAGGGTGAAATATCCGATTACAAAAACGTTTATCCACAAAATGGGCAACGGGGTACCCATCCTGGGTGTGGTGACGAAGAAATGTGTCGTGGAACAGATCGATAAGTTCACCTTCAAAATCATCCTTACCCAGGGACTCAACAGGCAGATCAGACGCATGTGCGAATACCTGGGTAACGAGGTGGTACAGCTGGACAGGTACCGCATCATGAATATCGATCTGGATATTCCGACCGGGAAGTGGCGCCATTTAACCGAGAAGGAGCTGAACGGCATCTTTAAAATGGTCCGCTACTCATCAAAGACGATGGCGGGTTCGGAGAAAACCATCAGTCGTTGAGCGTGAAACGCAGGCCGAGGCGCAGATTAAAATGAAGCGGGTTGTCTTTATAAATGGTCTCTAACTCACTGCTGTTTTTAAAATAATAGGAAATACCGGGCTCTGCATAGAGCCCGATGTTGTTTGAGATCTGGTACCCAACTCCGAGTGCTGTGTTAACGGACCACTGCAATTCCCGTGAAGATATGCTTTCACGGGTAGTTGCTTCCAGCTTGTTGTCGAGATAGTAGTGGGATGTCAACCTGCCGGCTACAATCTTCTCCACAAGACCACCCGAAGAGAGATAGGTTGTAATTTTATTATTTTGCCAGAAAGTGTATCCAACGTTAACAGGAATACCAATGTAATGCAGCGTCTGGCGATCGTCGTAGTAATAATTGCCGCTTCCGGCACGCAGCTCCGACGAGAGTAGTGTATAGGTCAATCCGCTTGCCACACTCCATCGTTCGTTGAAATTGTATCGTAAGGTGATGCCCAATGTAATGGGTTGATGATGTTTCACGTCGGTATACACTTGCTCCCGGGTGAAATTGGGCAGAAAATGATACTGTTCCTCCACTGTTTCGGCAAGTGCAAATGTGCCATATCCGGAAAAGGTCTCCGATGCACCAGAGGGGAAGTTAGACATGGAGAGGCTGGTTTGCCATTTTGGTTGATTTTGATGGTCTCTGCGAGCGTTCATTGCGAGTAAACGATCGTTGCCATTGCCGGTATTTAAAGCAGGCTTGCCAGCGTTCCGTGTTGAACCATTTACCCTGGTATCCACATCGGAATCTTTGGCGATTGCTTCCTTTCCTTCCGGGTGTTCCTCATGGATATCTTTTTCAACAGTTTCGGGGGCATTACTTTCTTTACTTCCTTCTTTCGCGGCAACTTCGTTGTTTCCTTTCGCGGCAAGCAGCACCTCGGGTTCACGGTATAGCAGTTTTGAGGTACTTTCTGCAGTGAATTGTTCCTGTTGCGGAACCACCGTGACCGTTTTCCCGGTGAGCACGGCCTCTGTCTCATTCTCCCTATAGCTCACCCGTACGAGGAAAAACAGAATAACTGTCGCAGCCGCCACTGCCACAACCGCTCCTATACGCACGGCCCTCATCCGGCCATTGTTGCTGCCTGACCTCTCTCCGGGCAGGTTCCACACAGTGATACGCTGTTCAATGCCCTCCCACAATCCCTCGGGTGCAGGCTCCTCGTGACGCTCCATCCGGTCGCGCAGTTTATCTTGCCATTGATCGTTCATAGTGTTTTTTTTTCAACCGGTACAACTCTATCTCTTTAACCAGTATACCCTTGGCTCTGTGTAATTGTGAAGCGGAGCTGCTTTCTGCAATATTCAGTATGGATGCAATCTCTTTGTGACTTTTTTGCTCAAGGACATAGAGGTTGAAAACAGTCCTGTATCCGGGCGGAAGGGTACGGATCATCTCCAGAATAGCCGATGCCGGAATATCTTCGAAGTCCGGCTCCCGATCTTCTTCCGGATTGGGTAAATCCCACTCCGGGAGGCTGGTGAACTGCATTTTTCCGGCTGCTCTGATATGCTTCAATGCTTCGTTTACTACAATGCGTGCCGACCATGCCCGCAGCGATCCGGCTCCCTTGTATTCAAACGTCTGGATGGCTTTGAAAATCTTCAGAAAACTTTCCTGTAAAACATCCTTGATGTCTTCCCTGTTTGAGATGTAACGAGCACATACCGCGGTAAGATACCCGGAGTGATCATCGTAAAATCGTTTCATGGCAACCCGGTTGCCTTGCACAATTTGCCGAATGAGTTCCCGCACGCTGTTTTCTTCTTTAGTCATTTACCAATCTCGTTCGGACACATAACACCATACGCTCAACCGATAGTATGGTAAGGTTGTACTTATAACAAATGTACAACCTTACCTGTTTCTTCAGCAATAAAATTTTGCAAGGTTACTGAAGGGGTGCATCGTTTTCAGAAATCGGTTTTATTGCAAAGGAATGACACTCCTCTCGGCGGCAATGGCGGAAGATGCAGGTGTTGCAGCACGGGTGCGGTAGTCGAACTCCATTGATTTGTCGGTGTTGAACGACTTCCATTTCAGCTTCAGTTTCACCGTTTCCCCTTCCGTATCGGGAAGTTGATCCAGTCTGAAGGCAACCAGGCCATCCCCTATCCTGCCCGACACATCGCCATTGGCATTGTGTTTAAACTCTACCTCGTAGGGGTTGTCGGGATTGTTGGTGGAGATAAGATTAACGTAGTGGGTGATTCCCTGATGACTCCACATGGTTCGGAAACGCAAGGTCAGGTAGCCATCTTCGGCAATGGTTACCCAATCGGGTACAATCTCTACAGGATCGGCACCATATACCTCATCATTTTCTGCTCCCAAATTGGGAGCCATTGCTTTCGTTCTGATGCTGTCGATCCAGTTCACTCTGACAGCCTGATCATACTCCTGACTGGGATCGTCTACTTCATCGTAATTTACCAGAGCCCTCACCTCTTTTGAATCAAAGGGGTGCGACGTTACATTCACAGGCAACAGGGTTGTATTGTCGTCCAACTGAAAAAAAACAGTTTTGTCGGCGGCCTCCTTCACTGTTACGAGTGCATTGGGGTACAAGCGGTTCACCTCATCGTCATCGTCCAGACAAGAAGGCAGAATGAGCATGCCGAGTAATATTCCCGTTGCGAAAAGTAAATTGGTAATCTTCATAATTTTGTGGTTTTAAACGTTACGAATTCTTTTGTTTCAACCATTAAACCCCGATATTGGAAAACCTTGCGTGATAATTTGTTATTTTTTCTAAAAAAAAAGACATTCGAACAAGAGAATAAGCAACGTCGTGTATATTTGATGAAACCTATTCACTGATAAAACAATTCAATTATACAATCTGTTTTATGATGGATTGTCGATATTCACTCGTGGGCACAAGCCATGATGAGTAAAAAGAATACGAATATTCGACCTGTTGAATTAATTGTGGAATCATGTGGGTACATACTAAAGAGAGCCAGGATAAAATAACTCCCGAAAAAGCGCTGGAGTTACTGAAAGAAGGCAACAAGCGGTTTCTGAACAACCTGAAAATGGACAGGAACCTGTTGACACAGGTGAATATGACTTCTGACGGACAGTTTCCCTTTGCTACCGTTTTAAGTTGCATCGACTCTAGAACATCGGCAGAGCTGATCTTCGACCAGGGACTGGGAGACATCTTCAGCATCCGCATTGCCGGCAACATCATCAACAACGACATTCTCGGCAGCATGGAGTATTCGTGCGACATTGCCGGATCGAAAATAATTGTGGTGTTGGGCCATACCAAGTGCGGAGCGATCATCAGTGCCTGCAACCATATCAGAGCAGGTCACCTGACAGGATTACTGGAAAAAATAAGGCCGGCAATTGACAGGGAAGTGGCCACCAAAGAGGACCGGAGTGGAGCAAACAACTGCTTTGTCACCAACGTAAGCATGATCAACATCCGCCTGACAATGAATCAGATCCGGAGGCAAAGCCTGATTCTCAATCAGCTTGAGAAAGAAGGTAAAATTCTCATTGCAGGCGGGATATACAATATTGATTCCGGAGAAGTGAAGTTCTTCGATTAAAAAGAGGTTTCAGTATTTTATGTTTTTAAACAGCACACGATTTTCCCGTGCTTCGTTCAACCGGATGAGAATCTTATCCCTGCTGTATCCTGAGAAATCTGTATCTTCGTTTCCCATGATCAGGTTTAGAAGGGAGCGGAGCTCCTCATCCGAAAACTGTGCCATGATCTCGTCGAACGGTTCTTTGGAGCCAATCTCAAAGCGGATGAAGGCCAGTCTCGATTTTGCCGAAGGGAAGTCGGGTGCAATCTTGAGCAGCTCTTCAAGGTAGGCGGCAGCCTGTTCGTATTTTTCCTGTGCCACGCTGATATTTGCCAGTCTGTCGATGATATCTTCGTTGCCTTCGGAGAGGAGTGCCGCCTTCATATAGGCTACCTCAGCCTGTACGTAATCATCGTGCTGAAAAGCCAACTCTCCTTCCAGCATGTAATAATCGAGTGTATCTTTTTCCGGTTCCGGAATTTGCAAAAACAGTTCTTCTGCTTTTTCAACATCGCCCTTATTAATGTATACAAAAGCCCTTTTTGCCAGGATACCCGTACTACCGAAAGCGACCTCCTTTTTATCGATAAGTTTCATCATCTCATCATACTGCTCCATGGCCTCGTAGGCCTCCAACAAAGAATCATAGAGGGACTCATCGTCGGGCGACTGTTGCAGGCATTTTTCAAAGATGGCGATGGCTTCGGGCGCATTGTCGTTCAAGTAGAGAGCCATGGCCTTCATTTTTAACAAACCCGTATCCCCTTCGTTGATGGTCAGTGCAAAATCAAAAGCATCGATGGCTTTATCATATTGCCCGTTCATGGAGTAGAGCTTCCCGATATTCACCCATCCGTCGTACGAATATGGATCGATATCAAGCAGGAGGTTGTTGTATTCAATGGCTTTCTCAAAGTTGCCCTTCATCTCGTAGGCATAGGCCAGGTCCACGATGACATCGGTATTCGACTCATCAATCTTCATACTTTCTTCGAGAAACGCGATGGCCCGGTCAAACTTATCCACATCGTTGAGCAGATACCCTGTTTCAGTGATAAAATAATAGAGGTCATCCACCGACAGCTCACGCTCCAGGGTATTGTTGATCAGTTCATCGGCTTCATCATACCGGTCGGTGTGCAACAAAGACTCAATCTTCAGCAGAGAGAGTTCCACATCACCCTCCTCCGATAACTGTCTCATGTAATCGAGCGCTTCTTCATACATTTCAGAAAAAACGAGAGTCTTTACTTTCAACAACATCAGCTCGGGGCTTCCGGGATGCATCTTCAACCCTTCCGCGATGACCTCCTCGGCTTCTTCGTTGTCTCCTCCGGCGTTGTAGTACTCGGCCAGCAATGCAAACTCATCGGCATCGAGATACATTTTTTTGCCGAGTGCGTGCATTTGCTCGTACTTCTCAACCAGGGTGGTAATATCTAATTCGTTATCTTCCATTCTTCTCTCTCCTAAAAAGCACAGTCCCTTGGTGTTCAGTTCAGTTGCTTTGTTTCTTCCATGAGTCTTTGAGGGCAACCGTGCGGTTGAAAACAAGTCGTTCTACGGTAGAATCGGCATCCACGTTGAAGTAGCCGATGCGCTGAAACTGAAAGCGGTCGAGGGGTTTTGCATCTTTCAGATACTCTTCCACCTTGCAGCCTGTTTTCACAATGAGCGACTCCGGGTTAATCAGCTCGCGGAAGTCCTTTTCTTTTTCTCCTGCCGGATCTTCCACCGTGAAGAGGCGGTCATAGAGCCGCACTTCGGCATCCACGCTGTGTGGTACGGCCACCCAGTGAATGGTACCTTTCACGCGACGGTTTGCTTCCGGCATGCCGCTTTTTGTCTGCGGGTCGTACTCGGCGTAGACCTCGGCAATGTTCCCCTCTTCATCCTTCCTGCAACCGGTACATTTCACAATATACGCATTCTTCAGGCGTACCTCATTGCCCGGCGTAAGACGGAAATATTTTTTGGGTGCTTCCTCCATGAAGTCATCACGCTCAATCCAGAGCTCACGCGTAAACTTCACGTTACGGCTGCCCATGGTCTCGTCTTCGGGGTTGTTGATTGCAATCATCTCCTCTTCCTGGCCTTCCGGATAGTTGGTAAGCACCAGCTTCACGGGATCTATCACGCCCGAGACCCGCATTGAACTTGTGTTGAGATTCTCCCGTACGGCATGTTCCAGCAACGACATATCGTTGATGCCGTCGTATTTGGTGTATCCAATTTTATCGATAAAGCTGCGGATGGCCTCCGGGGTGTAGCCACGGCGACGCATTCCACACAGGGTGGGCATGCGGGGATCGTCCCATCCCGACACCAGCTTCTCCTGCACCAGCTGCAGCAGCCTACGCTTGCTCATCATTGTGTACGTAAGGTTCAGGCGGTTGAATTCTGTCTGTCGGGGACGATAATCGCTGTCTGCCAGCTGGTCGATGAACCAGTCGTAGAGAGGCCTGTGCACTTCAAACTCCAGAGTACACAGCGAATGGGTCACCCCCTCGAAGTAGTCCGACTGCCCGTGGGCAAAGTCGTACATTGGATAAGCCTTCCAGGTGGTTCCGGTACGGTGGTGCGGTATATGGATTACCCGATAGATGATGGGATCCCGGAAGTGCATGTTTGATGAAGTCATGTCGATCTTTGCACGCAGCACCATCTTCCCTTCGGGTATCTCGCCGCTGTTCATTTTTTCAAACAGTTTCAGCGACTCTTCGATGGGACGGTCGCGGTAGGGGCTGGGGGTACCCGGCTCGGTAGGCGTTCCTTTCTGGCGTGCAATTTCCTCGGCCGACTGTTCATCGATATATGCTTTTCCCTCATTAATCAGCTTGACGGCAAAGTCCCACAGCTGCTGAAAGTAGTCGGATGCATAATAGACGTTCTCCCAATGAAATCCCAGCCATTTAATGTCTTCCATGATGGAATCTACATACTCCACATCTTCCTTCTCGGGGTTGGTATCGTCGAAGCGGAGGTTACAGATGCCGCCGTAATTTTGGGCAATGCCGAAATCGATGCAAATAGCCTTGGCATGACCGATGTGCAGGTAGCCGTTCGGTTCCGGCGGAAAACGGGTTTGTATGCGCCCGTTGTTCTTTCCCTCCTTCAAATCGTTTTCGACAATCTGTTCAATAAAATTGAGACTCTTCTTGTTCTCCTCCACGATGGAATTTTCTGTTTCTGACATATGGTCTATAAATTAAAACTCTCAAAAAAATCGTTTTCCCGCAATTCTTATATCGACACCCTCGCGTAGGGGGCCACGTCGGGAGCGGCAAACTCTCCGTTCAGATATTTGTAATAGCCCGAGATGGCTACCATCGCCGCATTGTCGGTGGTATAGGCAAACCGGGGGATATGAATCTTCCAGCCATATTGGTGGCTGTATGCTTCAAAGGCGTTTCTCAGCCCCGAATTGGCCGATACACCTCCAGCCACGGCCACTTCATCTATGTCTAAATTAACGGAGGCCTGATAAAGCTTCTCCATCAGAATATCGATAATGGTCTTCTGCAGCGACGCACACAGGTCGTTCTTGTTTTTTTCGATAAAGTCGGGATCCTTCTTCAGCTCATCCCGTAAAAAATAGAGGAACGACGTTTTCAGTCCGCTGAAACTATAATCATATCCTTCGATACGCGGCTTGTTGAAGATGAACCGCTCCGGGTCACCCTGTTTAGCCAGCCTGTCTACCACCGGCCCCCCGGGATAGCCAAGTCCCATCACCTTGGCGCACTTGTCGAATGCCTCCCCGGCTGCATCGTCGATGGTTTTCCCGATGATCTCCATCTCATCGAACGATTTCACCAGAATGATTTGTGAGTTTCCACCCGACACCAGGAGACAAAGAAACGGAAATTCGGGCTGATGGGTATCCTGCTCATCTTCCTTGATAAAATGAGCCAGCACATGTGCCTGCAGGTGATTTACCTCTACCATGGGGATGTTGAGTGCCGAGGAGAAACCTTTCGCAAAGGAGGTGCCCACAAGCAGTGAGCCCAGCAATCCAGGACCGCGGGTGAAGGCCACTGCAGTCACTTCCTCCCTGGCAATTCCGGCCTGCTTCAGGGCATCGTGTACCACGGGAATGATGTTCTGCTGATGTGCACGCGACGCCAGCTCGGGCACCACACCACCGTAGCGCTCGTGCACTGCCTGCCCGGCAATCACATTGGAGCAGATGACTCCGTCGCGAATCACTGCTGCCGAGGTGTCGTCGCAGGAAGATTCTATGCCTAAAATTGTTACCATTTCAGCTGATTAAGGTACAAAGATAATACAAAAATAAATTTATCCACCCACCATCCCTTTTGTTTCCACAAGCAGTTCGCGCGAGACATGGGCGATATTGTAGATCAGGCCGGCTCTTCGGTTGGCTTTGTCACTCTGCAGCTTTTCGATGCTTTCTTCCCAGCAGATGGCCGCCTGAAGGAGTGTTTCGAGGCGCGACTCATCGGCAGACCCATTCAGCATTTCGGTCACGTAGTGAAGTACTTCGCTGATGTCGCGACAGAATTCACGTTCTCTCTGGGTCAGATACTCCGCATGCTTATGTACCCCAAAGGCAGAGATATAAGAGAGCAAGGCGTGATTCAGATTGGTGAGGTTGAATGCTTTCTCCTGATAGAGGCGGGTCTGTCGTGGCTCCAACCGCATTCCCTTCCAGGCGGAAGTAAGGGCATTGTCGGCATTATAGGCCGTACGCCGGTTATGGAGATAATCTTCTTCCGTGACTGAGCCTTCATAGATACTCTCAAAATAGCGTTTGTTTTTGGTCACCGCATTCAGCAGCAATCCCGGGAGCTGCCTGTATTGCCAGTCGGGCCACACAAACCGCACTACCAGATAGGCAATGGTGCCACCTATGAGCGTGTCTATGATTCGGGGAAGCATGACTGCGACGCCCTGATCGGAAAGGATGTTGAATGCAGCCAACACGTAGACGGTAATAAATATGGCAGCCACGATGTAATTTTTCTTTAACCAGTAGAAGAAGAAGTAAATGGAGGTGATCAGGAGCAGAATCTGCCCGGCGAGCGTTGGCAGCAGATGAGCCAAAGTCACTCCCAGGATCACCCCGATGAGTGTACCAAAGACACGGTGAAAAAGCCGCATCCGGGTGGCACTGTAGGTCTGTTGAAAGACAATCAGCGAAGTCAACAGGATCCAGGCACCTTTATCGATATGCAACGACTGCATAACAGCGTATCCCAGCAGCCAGCTCAGTGTGAGGCGTACGGCAAACTTAAAACGGGGATGGGCCGGGTTTAACAACGAGCGAAAGCGGGTACTCTCCGGCTTGCGGGAAGTAAATACCGTCACATCAATCTGTGCACTGAGTGTCTCTTCCTCGCGCAGGTTCTTTTCGAGGCCTGCCAGGTTTTTCATCAGCAGCGACAGGGTCAGGTAATGCGGTTCTTCCCGCTCCTCTTCCAGCATCTTTTGCAGGGCAGACAATGTCCACTCAAGGGAGAGCGGATGTTTGTACGGCTGATCCGTCAACAGTGAATCGCTGAAGAGATTCATGGCCTTTGCAATCTCCCTCATCAGCTGTCCAAAACCCTCCAGCAACCTGATATTGCTTACTTCTCTGCTGAGCAGGTCGTACTGTTCGTGGCTGGAAATTGCCCGCTCCTGCATTTCCTGCAACAGGAACCACTTCCGGTAATAGATATTTACCACCGGGCGAGCTTCTGCGCTGCTTTCTGCCGAGTAGCTGTAGAGGTTGTTTTTACAGCTTTCTATCTGCTGGGCCAGCTCAATATTTTTTTGTGCCAGCTGGGTCCTGATCTGCATCTGCACCTGTGATTTGCTGGGAAAAAGACTCGCTTTCAGGTCGATGTATTCCGAGAGGTAATAAAAACCGCGTGCCAGCTGTTCCTTGAGCAACCTGTATGGGCGGGATTGCAACAACAGGATAGAGACAAGGGAGTAAGCAGAGGCGCCGATGGTGTAGAGCACAGGCTGGAAAAACCACTTGTCGGCATTGCCGGCTCCCAGCATCGTATAGACAAAAATAAGAAGGGCTCCGAAAGTAACTCCCTGCATCCGTGCGTTTAATCCACCTGCCAGGGTGAGTAAAAAGGCCGCAACGAATATCAAAAGGGCAAAATAGGGGGGGAAGGGCGAAAGCAGTTCCACCAGGCTGCTGGTGATAAAAAAGAGGAGCAGGGCTGATCCAGCCGACTTGGTCCGTCCCCGGGGATGTACATCGGTTTCACCGAGTGCCATGGCCACCACACCCAATGCCATGGTCGTGCCGATAAAAGAGTTGTGAAACAAAAGCTCTGCCGGTATCAGCAAGAAAGCGATGGATGCAGCCACTTTCAGTGCCCACAGGCGGTTCGGATTTTTCCAGAAAACGTTGATCCAAACATGAACGATCTGCTCTTTAATCACCCTTATCCGGTAGTTCATATATCATATCATTACAGCGTCACATCCACTCTGATCTTTCCGAGCAGCGCATCCGGATGATCCCGGTAGGTAAACCGGTGCACGTACTCCACCCGCAGGAGCCCCAGGAGGTTGGTGAGTCCCACGGCTCCCTCAACATAGGGAACAGGACCATACTTGTAGGAGGTGGCGGGAAAATTGTAAAGATCCGGCGTGGTGGCGGGATCGTTCTTCTTACCCAACCTGCCGTAGGATGCCCGCAGCGAGATCAGCTCTCTTACCTGCAGCCTGTCTATGGCAGGAATTTTTGCCAACAGCAGGTAATCCCCCACAAAGGTGGTCCGGATTGTATATTGTTCATCGGCCATAAACTCCAGGGCATGGTTCAGAAAAAAGGCATTGTTCTCGATATTATGCCGTTGTCGTTGATTGGGATAGGCCAGCAACGGAAAAGGCACCTTGTTCCATATCTTCATCACCTCCCCCACGGCATCGAGACGTCCCGCAGTTCCCAGAAAGAAACGCTTCTGCACGGAGAACTCCGATCGGTGCCAGGGCTTCATTTCTCCGAAGAAGTCGTAATTTCCGAACGTATGGGAAAGGAAGAAGACGGGACTGCCCATCTCAATGGGTTTCTTCAAACGTTTATGCTGCACAAAGGCTTCCCGGAAGGAATAACGGAACAACAGCCCCGCTTCCGTTGTATGCAAGGCATCGTCTGCCAACACAGTGCCGCCAGCCTGGCTTTCGAAACGCAGATCGCCCTGCGGTACCAGCCGTGCTCTCCGCAACCAAACTGTATGAGCAAGGCCGTTATTGTATTCTTTTTCGTAGTTCACCTCTGCAAAGTTGCGGTAGGTGGCTGCGTTCTCCGAACGTCGGTAGGTAATCAGCAGCAGGTTGTTGGGCGAACGGGGATGCATCTCACCCGGTGAGTAGAGGTCGCTCTCATATACCACACTCAGGTTATTTTTCGGGTACTCCTCCTCGTGGTATACTCTCTTGTCGAAAGCATAGATTGCCTCACCGTGGTACTTAAGTTTCTGGTCTTTGAAGCCATAAGCAGCATATCCTTTCAAAAAAAAATGAGGACTGAACCTGGAGTTGGAGGCAAGGCCTGCCCTCAGCCGGACTCCTTCAATGGAGTTGTAGGTGGGGAAAGTCTGGATTCGTCCAAAATCAAATTTGTTTGTTTCCGGGTTTCCAAGAGGAATCCAGTCGTCCTTCACAAAATTGGTTGCGCGGTTGAGAAAGGCCTGGAAACCGCCGCTTTTCCCTGCCACCAGACTATCCTGCACGTTATATGCTGCATCAATCACCGTTCCTTTGTGGAGGGCGTTATACCCGTAAAGAGTGCCATATAAAACAAAAGTCAGTGCAAAGAATATCGTTTTTCTCATCGTCATGCTACCTTCCAACCTGAGGCTGTCTCAAAATAAAATTTAACCTCCTGAGAAATGAATATTGGGATATGTTCTCAGATAGATATCCGAATAAAAAGAGGGTGAAATCACATTGTGATACACCCTCACAAAATTTCTGGCTACAACTTCCTGTAACGTACCCGTTTTGGCTCCACGTTTCCGAGGCGCATCTTCTTATTCTCCTCATATTCGCTGTAGGACCCTTCAAAATAGAACACTTCGGAGTTTCCTTCAAAAGCAAGAATATGCGTACAGATACGATCCAGGAACCAGCGGTCGTGCGAGATCACCACGGCACAGCCGGCGAAGTTCTCCAGCCCTTCTTCCAGGGCCCGAAGCGTGTTCACGTCGATGTCGTTCGTCGGCTCGTCGAGCAGCAGCACATTGGCGCCCGCTTTGAGCGTCAGTGCCAGATGAAGGCGGTTACGCTCCCCACCCGACAGCACGCCACACAGTTTCTCCTGATCGGCACCGGAAAAGTTGAAGCGCGACAGGTAAGCACGGGCATTGACCTCTTTTCCGCCTACACGCACAAATTCGGAACCTCCCGATACTACCTGGTAAACAGTCTTGTCGGGATCAATGGCCTCGTGCGACTGGTCCACATAGGCAGTCACGACCGTTTCGCCCACTTCAAAGTTACCGGCATCGGGGGTCTCCATGCCCTGTATCAGGCGAAAGAGGGTTGTCTTACCGGCACCATTCGGTCCGATTACTCCCACGATGCCGTTGGGTGGCAACATGAAGTTGAGGTTATCAAACAGCAGCTTATCGCCAAATCCTTTCTTCACGCCGATGGCTTCAATCACCTTGTTTCCAAGACGGGGACCATTGGGGATAAAGAGTTCCAGCTTCTCTTCCCGTTCTTTCTGATCCTGGTTCAGCAGCTGTTCGTACGAGTTCAGACGTGCTTTACCTTTGGCATGACGTGCTTTGGGTGCGAGGTTGATCCACTCCAGCTCCCGCTCCAGCGTTTTGCGGCGCTTGCTGGCCTGCTTCTCTTCCTGCTCCATCCTCTTTGTCTTCTGTTCCAGCCAGGAGGTGTAGTTTCCCTTCCAGGGAATTCCCTCGCCGCGGTCCAGTTCCAGAATCCATCCTGCTACGTGGTCAAGGAAGTAACGGTCGTGGGTAATACAGATCACCGTTCCCTGATATTGTTGCAGGTGCTGCTCCAGCCAGTCGATCGACTCTGCATCGAGGTGGTTGGTCGGCTCATCGAGCAGCAGCACGTCGGGCTCCTGCAGCAACAGCCGGCAAAGGGCAACACGACGTCGCTCCCCTCCCGAGAGTTCGTGCACCGGTTGATCTTCCGGGGGACAGCGCAGGGCGTCCATGGCGCGATCAAGGCGGTTGTCGATGTTCCACGCATCGGCTGCATCGAGTTTATCCTGCAGCTCGGCCTGACGAGCAAAGAGGCCATTCATTTTATCCTCGTTCTCATAATATTCGGGCAGCCCGAATTTCAGGTTGATATCTTCGTATTCCGCCAACAGATCCATGACCGGCTTCACACCCTCGCGAACAATGTCGATGACCGTTTTATCGGGATCGAGCTTCGGGTCCTGCTCCAGATATCCTACCGAAAAGCTTTTATCGGAGACCACCTCTCCCTGATACTCTTTCTCTATTCCGGCAATGATCTTCAACAGTGTCGATTTTCCCGAACCGTTGAGACCGATGATGCCGATCTTGGCACCGTAGAAAAATGAAAGGTAAATATCTTTCAGTACCTGTTTATGAGGAGGAAATGTTTTGCTCACCCCCACCATGGAAAAAATAATCTTTTTATCGTCAGCCATATATATATTTAGTAAATAAATTCGTTTTTTACTTCCACCTTTACCGCCCTAAGTAAATATGAATCAATATTTTTCAACATTTTATTTCGTAACGGAGCACAAAGATAGTGAAATTTGAGGAAATAGTTCACTCGGTAACTCATGGCAAGTTGCATTCGGCTGACCGACAACAATATTTATTTTACAAACGAACACAATGCCCCATATTTTGTTTTATAAGTATATAAATATAATCCTCTTTATTTAAACACAAAAATGAATGTTTTTCCTAAAATCAGATTGACAAAAAGATACGGAATCCTGTTCATCGTATGGGGCTGGCTACTTGTCTTTACCACTCTTGCCGGATACGTTAAAAGGAGGATGGTTTATTCTTTTTTAGCAGAAGACATCTTAAATCTCCTTAAAATAATACTGCCGGTAATCGTCGTTACCTTTACAGGATATTATCTCTTTGAAAAGCGAAAAGACAAGGGAGGGAAACCGACAAGAATTGCGTTGTATTCTCTCTGGATTTCGATGGTTGGCTGCATGATCCTCGTCAACCTCATTCAGTACCGTGTAATGCATCAAATCAACTTTGAACTGCAACACCCTCTTTTCATGGTGCTGATGGCTTTTACCATTGTTATGACAGGGGTAATTTTACGTTATCCCTTTGTACTTGTTGGAGGAGTAATATTTGGAGTGCTGGCACTTACCGCATCCTCTCTGGAGCTACCGGAACAGTTGCTTATTGAGTCTTTGGCCTGGTTTGTGGCCTTTGTGATTCCGGGACATTTGCTAAATGCAAAAAAAATATCCACAAAGTGAACTTTCACAAATTGAAAACAATCGTTTGTTTCATTGGTAGAACAAAGATAAATTTCGGTTTTTTGATGCAAATAATTTCGTTAAAATGAAAAGATGTTGTATTTTTGTAACTGAATAAAAAAGATGGTTTTTAGGATCGCTTTCGATGATCATTATGAACATGATGCGAAAAAAAAGCACTCCTTCATCGCCAGCAAATGACGGAATATAAACGAACACTTTTAACAAATAAAATTCAATTAAGTATGATTAAAGTAGGTATTAACGGATTTGGCCGCATCGGACGCTTGGTTTTCCGCGCAGCTCAAAACAGAGACGATATCCAGATTGTGGGTATCAATGACTTGCTCGATGTAAATTACATCGCTTATATGTTAAAATACGACACGATTCACGGTCAGTTCAAGGGATCTATCGACGTAAAAGACGGTAACCTGGTTGTGAACGGAAATACGATTCGTGTAAGCGCAGAAAGAAATCCGGCCGACCTGAAATGGGGTGCTGTAGGTGCAGAATATGTAGTTGAATCAACCGGCCTGTTCCTCACCAAAGAAAAAGCTCAGGCTCACATTGATGCAGGTGCAAAATATGTGGTGATGTCAGCTCCTTCAAAAGACGATACCCGGATGTATGTATGCGGCGTAAACGAAAACACCTACACCAAAGGCGAACAGTTCGTTTCCAATGCTTCTTGTACCACCAACTGTCTGGCACCCGTGACCAAAGTACTGAACGACAAATTCGGCGTAATTGAAGGCTTGATGACCACTGTTCACGCAACAACTGCTACACAGAAAACGGTTGACGGCCCCTCGGCAAAAGACTGGAGAGGCGGGCGCGCTGCTGCCGGCAACATCATTCCTTCTTCTACCGGAGCTGCAAAGGCAGTAGGCAAGGTAATTCCCGAGCTGAACGGCAAACTGACCGGTATGTCATTACGCGTTCCCACACTGGACGTATCTGTGGTTGACTTGACTGTACGTCTGGCAAAAGAAACCACCTACGAAGAGATCTGTGCTGCCATGAAGGAAGCATCGGAAGGCGAATTGAAGGGCATCCTCGGATATACTAACGAAGACGTGGTATCGAGCGATTTCATTGGCGATGCACGTACTTCTATCTTCGACGAAAAAGCAGGGATCCAACTGAGCCCCACTTTCGTGAAGGTAATCAGCTGGTATGACAACGAATGGGGTTATTCCAACAAAGTGCTCGACCTGATTGCACACATGTCGACTGTAAACAATGCATAACATACGATATTCCGATATCGGTATTCCACAAAAAAGCGCTTCTTTTCAGAGGCGCTTTTTTTATGGCCGGATGCTTCTTGCCGGGTGAATCAGGTGATTGGCAGGAGCAGGAAATAAAGAAGCCGAACAGTTCCTGTTCGGCTTTTTCTTTGTTTCAAAATTACCAGTGTTTTATGCCGGATGAATTGATTCTGTAGGGCAGACATCTGCACAAGCACCACAGTCGGTGCAAACCTCAGGATCAATTACATAGATATCACCTTCGGATATTGCATCAACAGGACATTCATCAATGCACGTTCCACAAGCAATGCAAGTGTCATCAATTACGTAAGCCATAATAGTGAAATAAGTTAGTTGTTGTAATTAGTTAGTTATGTTGCTGCAAAGGTAATGAGTTTTTTAAGAATAAAAAAAAATTCTGATATCTTTATCCGGGGGAAAAATACAATAATTAGCGCATAAAATCGTTTGAAGAAGGGATGAAAAAAACAACAATATTTTTTTGCCTCTTGCTGCCTCTTTTTTCGGGCCACATTACCGGACAGCACCAAAAGCTGCAGCACAGGCCCTATGTAGATCAGCGGCTCTTCCATCTGGGATTTACAGTGGGGCTGCACACCCAGGATCTCATTCTCACCCAATCGGGCTACGTAAACGAAAACGGGGAGGTCTGGTTTTCCGAAATTCCCAACTACACACCCGGCTTCTCGGCGGGGATGATTGCCGACATGCACCTGAATCGTTACCTGAATCTGCGTGCTATACCCACGCTTTCTTTGGGGGAAAAGCATTTTGTCTTCAGGGAGCAATTGTCGGGTGAAGAGTTTTCCACACACATCCGGAATAACTATCTCTCCCTGCCTATTCATCTGAAAATATCTACGGGGCGAATCGACAACTTCAGGCCCTACTTTCTACTTGGAGGCTATGGGAGCATCGAATTGGGGTCGCAAAAGAAACAGGCTGTGCTGTTGAAGCCATACGACTTCGGGATTGAGCTGGGTGTGGGATGTGATTTTTACCTGCCTCTGTTCAAGCTGGCTCCCGAACTGAAATTTGAATTTGGCATGATCGATATACTCAACACGGACAGGACCGATCTGACGGATGAAAGTCTGCAAAAATACGCACGCTCCCTCTCGAAAGCCACGCAACGAATGATTACACTGAGTGTTCACTTCGAGTAAAGAGACAGGTACGTGCTTTTTCTGTTCAGGTAGAATTGCAGCAATATACTTTTCCGGTATTGGGTGCCGATTTGCTTCACGGTTGTTTTTTTCAGGTTCTCCCTGCGGACAGGCTTATAGGAAGAGTACATCTTCAGAAAATCCCTGTAGGCCTCAACCACAGCATGAGCGCTTTTGAACTGTCCTTTCAGCAGTAGGTGAATGTAGGCCAGAAAATCGAAGAGGCAGCGCACAAAAAAGACGAACATACAGTCCGACCGGGGAACATTCTTATAGATCATCAACAGGTTGTTCCGAAAGTTCAGATACATTTTTCTCGGGTTATCCTTGCTCAGCGAGGCGCCTCCCACATGGTACACCACCGACGATGGAACACACATCACCATCTTACCTCTTGCATTCAATCGCCAGCAGAGATCAATCTCTTCCATATGGGCAAAGAAACTGGCATCGAGTCCTCCTGCTTCCACATACTCTTTTTTTCGGATACAGAGACAGGCACCTGTTGCCCAAAAAACAGGGATGGCCGTTTCATACTGGCCGCTGTCTTCTTCCACAACCTCCAAAATGCGGCCTCTGCAGAAAGGATATCCGTACCGATCAATAAAACCACCCGCAGCACCCGCATACTCAAACCTGTTTTTATCGTTGTATGCGCGTATCTTGGGTTGTACCGCCACCACTTCGGGGTGGAGGTCCATAAACGATATCAATGTGTACAACCAGTTTTCGGTCGTCTCCACATCGGAGTTCAACAACACCACATATTCAGAATCCGTTTGCTGTATTGCCTTGTTGTATCCATCGGCAAAGCCGTAGTTTTTATCGAATATTATAAGGGGTACAGCAGGATAGTTCGCTTTCAGAAACTCAACCGAATTGTCGGTAGATCCATTGTCAGCCACAACCACATTACACACATCGCTCCATGAATGGGCCAGTACGGATGGAAGAAACTGTTCAAGCAGTTTTTTTCCATTCCAGTTCAAAATAACAACGGATGTTTTTACCATACTCCGATTTTTCATAGTTCAGTGTTCTGTGTTCAGATTTTATTTTTATTCTTATTCCTCTCCTTTTTCTAATTCTTATCTACCCAGCTTCACCCACCCTCCAATGCTCAGCGTTCGGTCTTCGGTGTCGGGCTGACTACCGGACGAGTGAACTTCCAGCGATTATGTGACCAGAGGTAATAGGCGGGCTCTCTCAGTACGGTCTCCTCCAGCTTTCGCATATAACGTTCCATGATCATAAATTCAGGCTCTTTTGAAGCGTCGGCTGTGATCACAAAAAATTTCCCTACATAGTAGCCCCGTTTTACTTTGGTGATGTCGAGGTACACGATGGAGCACTCCAGCAGCTTTGCTATCTTTTCCATACCTGTCTGCACAAGAGTATCCTGACGAAGAAAGGTGGTCCAGTACTGATCGAGACACCGGGGGGGGCGCTGGTCGGTGAGGAAGCCTACCACCATTTTCTCCCCTCCTTGTTGTAGCCTGATCATCTTCCGGTAGACCGAGCGCATCTCTATGGGCCTGGGGCTGAAGCGACTGCGTATTTTCAGAAAAAGCTCATCAAATTCTCTGGAATGCAGCTTCTTATAAATAAGGCCCTGTTTTACCCCGGGCTGGAGATACAACCCGATAGAAGGCACCCACTCCCAGTTTCCGTAATGGCCCAGGCTCAGAATACACGACTTTCCGTCGGCAGTAAGCCGGTCGATGATTTCCGGGTTTTCAAATTTCATTCGCCTGCGTGCTTCTTTGTCGGAGAGACGAAGTGTTTTGATGGTTTCCACAAAGTAATCGCACAGGTGATGGTAGAACTTCTTTTCGAGTTTTACAATTTGCTTTTGCGATTTCCCGGGGAAAGCGTTCTTCAGATTTCTTCGTACTAGTTTTCTCCGGTAACGTGCCAGGTAATATACTCCCCAAAAAAGTATATCCGACAGCAGATAGAGAATCGAAAATGGCAACAACGCATGGAGATACGCCACTACAAATAACAGAGAATAACCTATCCCCTTTTTACTGCTATTGTCCTCCATTCAATCAGAATTATCATTGTCATATCATTATTGTCCGGGATCGTCGCCCCCATAGTTCTACTTCCCTTAAAACAGGGCTTCCATCGCCATTTCCTCCTCGCAGTATGCACCTACTTCCACGTCCATTACCCGGTTCACATAGCGGGAATCGTATTCGGCGTACAATTTTACGTAATTTTCTGTAAACCCGTGCATCTTTTGACCGCGTTTTGTATGTTCGAACAACACTTTCCGGCGTGTACCCTTCTGGGACTCGTAAAATTGACGCAGCTTCTCCTCCGAAAGGTCGAGCAACGTTTTGCTGCGGGCATGTTTTGTTTTGGGATCCACGGCATAGTCAATCTGCAGTGCCTGTGTGCCGGGACGTTCAGAATAGGTGAAAACATGCAACTGGGAAAAATCGATAGAACGGATAAACGCCTCACTTTCTGAAAAATAATCATCGGTTTCGCCACGGACCCCCACAATCACGTCTACGCCAATAAAAGCATGGGGAAGGATTTGTTTTATCTTGTCTACCTTGTGACGGAACAGTACCGAATCGTACTTCCGCTTCATCAGCTTGAGTACCGCGTCACTGCCTGCCTGTAGCGGCATATGAAAATGGGGGGCAAAACGTTTGGAGGAAGCCACAAAGTCGATGATCTCATCCGTCAATAAATTTGGCTCAATGGACGATATGCGATACCTTTCCACCCCATCCACCTTATCGAGTGCCTTCAAAAGGTCTATAAAAAGTTCATTCGTGGTATGTCCAAAATCACCGATGTTGACTCCCGTGAGCACAATCTCCTTTCCCCCTTCCTCTACCACCTGCCGGGCCTGATTCACCAGGTCGGCAATGGAGCCGTTACGGCTTCTGCCTCTTGCAAAGGGGATGGTACAGAAAGAACAGAAGTAGTCGCAGCCATCCTGCACTTTGAGAAAATAACGAGTACGGTCGTCGGCAGAAAGTGACGGGACAAACGAGCGGATACGGTGTGTTTTGGATATAACCACTTCACCTTTATCCTTTTTCTGCAAGTCGTCCAGGTATTTCACCACATCGAGTTTTTGTTCTGCTCCCAACACCAGGTCCACGCCTTCAATGGTGGCAATTTCGTCCGGCTTCAGCTGTGCATAACATCCGGTAACTACCACAAAAGCGGAGGGATTCTCCTGTATTACTTTCCGGATGGCCTGGCGTCCTTTCTTATCGGCAAGCTCCGTCACAGAACAGGTGTTGATTACACAGATATCAGCCTGCTGACCTTTTCTGGCACGGGTTACGCCGGCGTGCGACAACTGCCTGCCAATGGCCGAGGTCTCCGCAAAATTAAGTTTGCAGCCTAATGTATAGTAGGAGGCCGTTTTATTTTGAAAAATTGATTGATCGATCATACTCTAGATAATACCCGAACCGGATTTTTGCAGTAATAAAACCAGCTTGTACGGAACGTGAAAAAAATTATTCAAACGAAAGCACAAATTTACAAAAAACCCTCAATTTATTGTCACATTTCCTTTGGGATTCGATTTTTAGGTATTAAATTTGCACAAAATAAGCAAAAGTGTGCACTTATGATCGAACAGAACTTCATCAAACTATACGAAGAAAGTTTCAAAAACCATTGGGACCTTCCTGCGTTAACCGACTATAAAGGAGGAACTTCATTCACTTACGGAGAACTGGCCCGTGAGATTGCGAAGCTTCATCTGCTGTTCTCGGGGCTGGGTATCGAAAAAGGAGATAAGATCTCACTGGTTGGTAAAAACCATTCTTCCTGGTCGATTCTGTTCATGGCTGCCATCACCTATGGTGCGGTCATTGTTCCCATCCTGCATGAATTCAATCCCGGCAGTATTGAAGATATTATCCGTCACTCAGATTCAAAGCTCGTATTTATCAACGACCCGTTATGGAAATCGCTTCAAAGCGATAACGTTGCTGTTCCTGTCTTCGAAATACCCGCACTCTCCCTTCTCAAGGGTGATGATGCCACTGCAGACAAGACTAATTCTCTCGACGAAATATTCGGTCTCCGTTATCCTGACGGTTTTGCCAAAAAAGATATTCAATATGCCGAAGTGAGTAACGAGGAGGTTGTCTGTCTCAATTACACTTCCGGCACTACCGGCTTCAGCAAAGGAGTAATGATTACGGCAAATAACTTTGCCGGGAACGTGACCTATGCCGGAAAGCTCAATCTACTTTTTACCGGTGAACGAATACTGGCTTTCTTACCCATGGCTCATGTGTATGGCTGCGCATTCGATTTTCTCTATGCACTCTCTGCGGGGGTGCACATCACGCTGCTGGGAGTAATTCCCACACCACAGAATCTTATTCACGCCCTGCAGGAAGTCAGGCCAGAGCTGATCATCACCGTTCCATTGATTTTTGAAAAAATATACAAAAAGAAGATACTCCCTGTTATCAATAAGCCCATAGTAAAATTGCTTCTGAGAATACCGGGAGTCAGCAGGGTAATATTAAACAAGATCAAACAATCACTCGTAGAATCACTGGGCGGGAACTTCCGGGAGGTAATTATTGGCGGCGCAGCACTCAATGCCGAAGTGGAGGCTTTTTTTTACAAAATAAAATTCCCCTTCACCGTGGGGTACGGGATGACAGAATGTGCCCCGCTCATCTCCTACGAGCACCACGATGATTTTGTTCCCACATCATGCGGTTCAGTATTGGAAGAGATCATGGAGGCACGCATTGACTCCGTTGATCCGGAGAAAGTGCCCGGTGAGATCCAGGTACGCGGAGAAAACGTGATGAAAGGCTACTATAAAAATCCCGAAGCCACAGCATTCGCTTTCACCGGGGACGGATGGCTCCGAACAGGTGATTCGGGAATCATGAAAGGACGGCGACTTTTTATCAAAGGCCGGCTAAAGACCATGCTTCTTACGGCAAACGGCCAGAACGTATATCCCGAAGAGATCGAATCGAAATTAAATAACCTTCCCTATATTAATGAGAGCATTGTTGTGTTACGCAACTTCAAACTGGTAGCATTGGTTTATCCCGATATGGCAGCAGTAACAACAGACAACATCGGTCCTGATAAACTTGCCTCGATCATGAATGAAAATAAAAGCATACTGAATAAATCAGTCGCTCAGTATGAGAAAATATCCGCGATAGAAGTTGTAGACAAAGAGTTTGAGAAGACACCCAAGAAAAGCATCAAACGTTATCTCTACAACTGACTTTTTCCGCACAAACGCACAAACACCCTGACACTCTGTCGTTTAGGGTGTTTTCTCGTTCGCATACCCCCAGCTTGAAAAACATCTTTCAATAAACGTTATCACACCAATTTGCAAGAGCGTGAGCTGTTTAACATCATTTAACTATAAAATGTCGATTGAATTATGTTATAGAACATATTTTTGATATAATTTTGTATCGTTTTTAGAAAGGAACATTTTCCTTAAGCATATGAGTAAAGGTAACTTTGGTGACGATATTTCATTGCAGGGAAAACGACACCATTTATTGAAATAAATTATTTATCGTTTAAAATTTTTAAGAATGAAAAAAGTATTGTTATTGGTTGCTACTGTAGCAACATTGGGATTCGTTTCATGCAACAATGCACAGGTAAAGGCTGAAAAAGCCAGACAAGACAGTCTTGCTGAAGTAGCCAGATTGGACAGCATTGCAAAAGTTCAGGCCGATAGTATTCAGGCCGCTATCGAAGCTGCTGAAGCTGCAGCCGCCGATACACTGAACCAGGTTATTGAAGAAGTTGCTCCCAATCAATAAGGAGTTGCAAGAGATTGGACAAGGCCATCCCAAAAGGATGGCTTTTTTTGTTTGATATCGCATAAAAAGTTAACTTTGCCCGGTGAAGGGCAACCTTTCAATAATAGGAATCGGCTGTTTCACGCTTATCTATTTCTATCAAACCGGCTACTTATGAGAAAAATTCTTTTCCCGGGATTATGGATATCCTTATTGCTTCTCTCCGGATGCAACCAGAGAACCAACACCTATTTTGAGAAAAAACTGACTTTTCCCAATATCCTGACTTCCGATCAAAAAGTGAAACTGGCTGCTTACGTGGTACCCACCCGGCAACAATATGAATGGCAGCAGCTGGAACTGACTGCGTTCATCCACTTCGGAATAAACACCTTCACCGGTCGTGAGTGGGGCGACGGCTCCGAGAGTCCCGTCCTATTTAACCCTACCGACTTTGATGCTGATCAATGGGTATCTTCTCTAAAGGAAGCGGGGTTTAAAATGGTCATCCTCACAGCCAAACATCACGACGGTTTTTGTCTGTGGCCCACGCAGACCACGGCTCACTCCGTTGCCTCCTCCCCTTGGCGCAACGGACAGGGGGATGTGGTGAGAGAGGTGAAGGAAGCATGCGACAAGCACAACATAAAGTTTGGTGTATACCTTTCCCCGTGGGACCGGAATGCGGAAAGCTACGGCGACTCGCCCCGCTATAACGCCTTGTTTGTAAAGCAGCTCTCGGAGTTGCTTACCCACTACGGCGAAATACACGAGGTGTGGTTTGACGGAGCTAACGGTGAAGGACCAAACGGGAGATTACAGGAATACGACTGGGCTCGTTTCTACCACGTGATTGACAGCCTGCAGCCTGCAGCCGTGAAAGCCATCATGGGCGACGATGTACGCTGGGTAGGCAACGAAAGTGGGTTGGGAAGAGAAACGGAGTGGAGCGTGACACCCCTGCAACCCGACATCAGCGAAGCAATAGCAATCGAAAACAAACGACTGAATATCTCGCCCACTGCAAATGATCTGGGCAGTCGCAATCTCATTGAGCAGACACAGACGCTATACTGGTACCCATCGGAAGTAGATGTTTCCATCCGTCCGGGATGGTTTTATCACCCGGAACAGGATCATCAGGTGAAATCACTTGCTCAGCTTGTGGATATTTATTTCTTGTCCGTAGGCATGAATTCGGTACTTTTGCTCAATGTTCCGCCCGACACCAGGGGTCGACTGCACGAGGTGGACGTGGAGCGGCTCAGGCAATTTGGCACCTACATCGCCAGTACGTTTGAGAACGAAAAGCTCATCGATGGAGAAATACTCTGGAAAGCGCGTTCGGGAGCATCGAAAGAGTATCACGTGAGAGCGGGCGAAATCATCAACACGGTCATGCTCCAGGAAGATATCCGCAAAGGACAGCGTGTGGAGAAATTTCTTGTGGAAGGATTTATAAACAACGAGTGGATAAAACTTACCGAAGGTACCACAATCGGCTACAAACGGCTTTTGCGGTTTAAAGATGTAACTCCTGCCAAGTTGCGTATCACTGTCGACAAAACGCGTGACATTGCCAACATTCAAAAAGTGGGGGCTTATCATGCACCCCACCTGGAAGTGGAAGCAAAGGAAGACCGCCTGACGGACATTGCGCCCGAATCATGGAGAACAATTAAGGAGCACCCGCTTATTGTGGATCTGGGAGAATCACACCCGGTGAAAGGATTTACCTACAGTCCCGACGATGCCAAAGAGTCGGTATTCACCTACATATTCAGCGTAAGCGGAGATGGACAAATCTGGGAAAAGATCATTGAAGGAGAATTCAGCAATATCAAAAACAACCCTCTTCCACAGCGCATCTCATTCAACAAGTCAGTAGATGCCCGATTTATAAAGCTGGAAACAGTAAATGGTGTTGACGGAGGAAAGCCCTCGGTGGAAATGTACCAAATTGGCATATTAACAAAATAAACGTATGAGACAATCTATTCTCCTTTTTTTACTGATGGCCTCCTCCGCTGTTTTTGCACAGAACGTGAGTGACCTTTTCAAGTCGATGCCCGGCGGACTCCTTCCGGGGGTTACGGAAGGCAATAAGACCATGTTACTGGTGGACAGCGGCAAAACAGCTGTCCCCTCCCCCCTGGGAGAGATAGAGAAGACAGCGCAAAGCGACGATTATCTGCAAATTAAAACATCCAATATCGGAACTCTCCAATTGAAGCTGCTTCCTGTGGCGAAGGACTCCCTGGTTGTATGCCTGATCAGGACAGTGTGCGGAGGGGTTTGTGACAGCAACATTTCTTTCTATACTACTGATTGGACAAAACTGGACAACGAAGCTTTCCTCCCGGATATTTCTGCGGAAATTTTCTTTAATTCTTCCCCAAAAAAGCAGGAAAATGACAAATATACCGTATCTTTGCCGGACATTTATCCGATCTCGGCTACGTTCAACGAAACAGGGACAGATCTGACGCTACTGTTTCACTACAAAGAGCGACTGACCGAAGATCAGATACAAGAATTAAAGCCTTTGTTGAAAAGCGATTCCGTGGTATTGACATGGAAAAACGCATCCTACAGGTAACCAGCATGCTCATGCACCCGTAGTTCAATGGATAGAATACCGGATTCCGGTTCCGACGATGTGGGTTCGATTCCCGCCGGGTGTACTTGAAAGAGGGTGTCTCACAAATTTTCATTTTGAGACAGCCTCTTTTTTATGCCTAAAAAGAATCAGTCCGGGAAGTAGATCTACTTTATTAGTGAGTAGAGCAGTTGTATCTCTTCGGCCCAGAGTGTCTCGTCGGGCGTCTCCAGGATGAGCGGCAGATTGTTGAAGCGAGTGTCGTTCACGATAAAGGAGAAAAGATCGAGGTTCATCACCCCCTTACCGATACTGTCGTGCCGGTCGACCCGTGTGGAAAGTTCCTTCTTGGAGTCGTTGATGTGCATGCCCCGTAAATAATGAAAACCGACAATCTCGTCAAATTTGCGGAATGTTTCGTCGTACCCCTCGCGTGTCCGAATTTCATATCCGGCTGCCAGCGTATGCGCCGTATCAAGGCAAACGCCCACACGGCTCTTGTCATCCACCTTATCAATAATATGCGCCAGCTGCTCGAACGTATGTCCCAGGTTCGTACCCTGGCCTGCTGTGTTCTCCAGAACCGCCGTTACTCCACTGGTTCTATCGAGCGCCATGTTGATCGACTCGGCAATACGATCAAGGCAAGCATCTACAGAGATCTGGTTAAGGTGGCTGCCAGGATGAAAGTTGAGCCTGTCCAGGCCCAGTTGCTCGCACCGACTCATCTCATCGAAGAAAGCCGACCGGGATTTTTCAATCTCCTCCTCGCCGGGATTTCCCAGGTTGATGAGGTAGCTGCTGTGGGGCAAAATATGATTGGATGAGTATCCAAACTCTTCGCAGCGCGACTTGAACAGATCTATGTTTTGTTGGGTGTATGCAGAGGCAAACCACTGTCGCTGATTTTTAGTGAAAAAGGCAAAAGCATTCGCTCCGATAGCATGGGCGTTCAACGGCGCATTCTCCACACCACCCGAGGCACTGATATGGGCTCCAATATACTTCATAACATCATTTTAATTTAGGGAACGTCATTAAAAACCACAAGCCTCCTTCGGAGCGATTTTTTGCTATAATGCTTCCCTTATGAAACAACACGGCATTTTTCACAATGGAAAGGCCCAGGCCCGAGCCGCCCGTGATGCGGGTCCGTCCTTCGTTCACACGATAAAAACGTTCGAAGATGCGCACCAGGTGCTTCTCATCCACTCCCTCACCCGAATCGTAAAACTCAAAGAAGTAGGTATCGTCGTTCTCGTTGTAACAACGTACGACTATGTCGATTTGTTTTCCAGCGTAGGATATTGAATTCTCCGCAAGATTGCGAAAGATGGAGTAAAGGAGAGTACGATTACCGTTGATGACAACAGATTCACTCACATCCACCGTAAAACTGTCCTCCTTTTCGCTAAGGTCATCGGCCAGATCAGCCTGCAGCTCCTCCAGCAACTCCTTCATACTTACAGGCTCCAGATCGAACCGATCGGAGGCCTCCTCTATTTTGGTGAGCATGCTGATGTCCTGGATCAGCTCCGAGAGACGGATGGTCTGGGCATAAGCCCTGTCGAGAAAACCATGGATACGCTCATCCGCTTCGTCGTGGTACATATTAAGTATGGTTTCCAGATAACCACGGATGCTGGTCACCGGCGTACGCAGTTCATGAGCAATATTGTTGGTCATTTCCTGCTTGAGCAACCGGGTTTTCTCCGACTTGGTGATGTCGCTGATATAAAGTTCAAAATCCCCATCGTCGAAAATAATCACCCGCACATTAAACTGTTTTCCGCTTTTATCGATCCGCTTGGTGAACATATTTTTATTGCGTGAACGCTCGTCCAGAAAGTGGACTATATCTTCAAAATTGGAATCGGAAAAAAGCTGTTCAGTTTCAAGTGTCGGTTTATCGAGGATCACATTCAAAAACTGCAAAAAGTGGGAGTTGGCATATACCTGATGACGATCGTGCGAAAAAATGGCGATACCTTCTTCGGAAAGTTGAAAATGCTGTAACAGCTTTTCCCGTTCAGCAGCCAGCTTACGACGGTTTTCCTGCAGCAGGTTGTAATTTTCCACAATGCCGGCGCTCACCTCTCCCACCTCATCGTCGGCAAACTGAAAAGAAGATGGTACGGGCAATCCGTTTTTCACACTCAGGGAGAACTCGCGGAGCTCCTTCATCGATTTGGAAAACCTGTTGGAGAAATAGAGCATCATTAGCACACACACTACAAAGAATAGAAGAATGAAGTAAGCAAAGGAGTTTCCCGAGTTGATGAACGACTGCAACTTAACATCGTAAGGTACAGCCACCCTGATAAAATATCCCTCGTCGTAGTATTTTGCAAAATAGAGATACTTCACCTTGTTGGTATCGGATAAGCGTACGTGGGTGCCTGTACCAAATCCGATACTTTTTTGCACTTCAGGCCGCTGCAAATGATTTTCCATTTTGTGGGCATCCGCCCTGTTGTCGTACATCACGTTTCCCTGCCAGTCGAGTATGGTCACCCGCATTTCGGGCTGCATGTATTGCAACAACTCACCCACCCGGTCACCACTTTCCCCGACAGGTATTTTATTCAACGACAGATATTGGTGGATCATGTCGGCATTGTTATTGAGGGAGCGCTCCAGGCTGTCGGTTCGTTCTTTTTTTATCTGCTGCCGTTCAAAAAGGATTACACCTACAGTGAATGCGGCAATGATGACCGAAAAAATTATCAGAATACGTAGCTTAAAAGTAATCTTCTTTTTCATTCTTCATTTTTTGAATCTATGTTTAGATAATAGCCGAAGCCGGAGCGGTTGACAATGATGTTGGCATAGTCGCCAAGCTTCTTTCGCAGACGCGTGATGTGCACATCCACCGTCCTGTCGAGTACAAACTCGTTGTCGCCCCACACACTGTTAAGAATTTCGGCACGGGTGAGCACGTTGGGCGATGCCTGAGCCATCAGCGAAAGGATTTCAAACTCTTTCTTGGTAAGCGACACTTCGTTATCATCGATCGTAACCCGGTTAGTAGGGATATCTATAGTAAGCCCCCTGTACGACCATTTAGTCTCAGCGGGCATCCTGATAAGCGAAGTACGCTTTAGCAATGCCTTCACGCGTGCCAACACCTCCTTCACCGAAAAAGGCTTGGAGATATAATCGTCGCCTCCCAGTGAGAAGCCGGTAAGCATATCGTTCTCTGTGTTCTTTGCCGTGAGGAAAATGATGGGCACATAGTTCTCGCTTTTGCGCAATGTCTCGGCAGTTTTGAAGCCGGACATGCCCTCCATCATCACATCAAGGATAATAAGCTGATGCACATCGGTAATTTTCTGCAGTGCCTCTTCTCCCGATGCAGCCACATCCACGATATACCCTTCATTTTCGAGATTGAACTGAAGAATGTCGCTGATATCTTTTTCGTCGTCCACCACTAAAATTCTCTCTTCCATAGCGTGCAAAAAAAGTGTACTTAGTTTCTTTTTTAGGGATTTGATTTTCTGGGATTTGGAGATTTGGTATGCCGGATATCTTTCCCCTCAATCAGATAAACAGCCGACTCTGCCACATCGACCGCCTTGTCGCCTATTCGCTCAAGATAGTAGGATACACTATTGATGTTCATAATGTTAATAAGCGACTGCGAGCTATGCACCTCATTTTTGAATTCATCAGCCAGCTTGCGTTCAATTTTTTTATCCAGTTTATCTACCTTATCATCCATTTGTATGGTTTCGTATGCCATCTCGTTGCTGCCTCCGGCGAAGGAGAACACAGCACTTTTAATCATCTTGTCGGTATGCACGAACATCTTATCGAGCAGTTTTTTATAGTTGTCGAATCCATGAAGAGAAAAATCAATCTCCTGCAACAACTGGATGATATTTTCAATCAGATCGCCCACCCGTTCCATGGAAATTGTCATGTCGTGGTAGGCCATCAACCGGCGCAGGTCGGACGCGCGGGGCGTAAAGAGCATAATTGCATTAATTACCTTCTCCTTAATCGTAATATCCAGTGAGTTGATAATTTTCTCGTTGCGTTTTAATTCAAGGATAACATCCTCCCTGTGGTTATCCTGCAACAGCGACGAAGCCAGCGTTATCTGGGTCAATACAATCTCGGCGAGCAGTTGAAAGTCACTCTGCAGCTGCTCCAGATATCTATCTTTTATTCCCAGCGCGGGAGCATATTCTTTATTATCGTTCTGTGTATCCATAATTTAATTTGATTCAAATTGATCCTCTCCTATCTCTGATATTTCATTTTCTTACCGACTCCGATTCCTCGGGTTCCGTTTCGGAACTACGCTTCATTTTCTCTCATGACGAAGATCCGACAGTTTATTATCAACCAAATACACCCGTCAGATACTCTTCGGTACGTTTATGCTGCGGCTTGGTGAACATCTGCGCGGTGTTACCATGTTCCACCAACTCACCCAGATACATGAACATGGAGTTGTCGGAAATGCGGGCTGCCTGTGACATATTATGGGTCACAATGATGATGGTGAACTTCTGTTTTAATTCCAACAACAATTCCTCTATTTTGTTCGTGGAGATCGGGTCGAGTGCAGAGGTAGGCTCGTCCATAAGCAACACCTCCGGCTTCAGAGCGAGCGTGCGGGCAATGCAGAGGCGCTGTTGCTGTCCACCCGAAAGGAACGATCCCCGTTTGCTCATCACGTCTTTCACCTCGTCCCACAATGCAACGCTCATAAGGCTCTGCTCTACTATTTCATCTTTCTCACTCCGGTTCAGGCGGATACCGTTGAGCGAATAGCCTGCCAGCACATTTTCGTAAATGCTCATGGTAGGAAAAGGGTTGGGCTGTTGAAACACCATGCCTGCCATGCGCCTCACCTCCATGGGATCCATCTCCAGCACATTTCTTCCTTTAAGGAGGATCTCACCGGTGGTGGTAATATGTGCATAAAGGTCGTGCATACGGTTGATGGCGCGGATGAGCGTACTCTTGCCGCACCCCGAAGGGCCCATTATTGCGGTAATGGTGTTGGGATAGATGTCGGTGCTGACCTTCTTTACAGCAAACTTTTCCGGTGTATAGGATACCGATACATCTTTCAATTGAAGAATGGCGTTTTTACTGTGTGTAATTTTTATATTTTCCATTTACGAGCTACAATTTTGGCTATCCAGTTTAGCAGGAAGATGACAATTAATAACAAAAGCGAAGAGGACCAGATCAGATCCACCAGGTTGGGATCGTTATAAAAATCCCAGATGAGCAGAGGAATGGCACTGGTGGGTTCCGTGATCTTCCAGTTCACCACAGAGGCGCCCAATGCAGTGAGCATCAGGGGGGCGGTCTCTCCCATCACCCTCGAGATGGCAAGAAGGATACCGGTGAAGATTCCTCCAAATCCCGAAGGTAATAAAATTTTAAATACAACGTTGGTATAGGACGATCCCAATGCAAGTCCCGCCTCCTTGTATGATGCTGGCAGCATCTTCAAGGTCTCTTCGGTGGATCGCACAATCATGGGTAGCATCATAATGGACAGGGCTACGCTACCGGCCAGGGCTGAGTAGCCTCCCAGTGGTTTCACCACCCATGCATACGCAATAATACCAATTACAATGGAGGGCATCCCTTGCAACAAGTCAGTAAGGTAACTGATTACCTTCGCGAACTTCTTTCCCCGGTTATCCGACAGATAGATGCCGATGAACAATCCCAGTGGGACAGAGATCAGGATGGCAAGCCCCACAATAAGAACTGATCCGGTAATCCCATTCAGGATACCCCCGGGAATAGGATCTCCATTCATTCGGGCCATCAGGGCATCTACCGACGAGGGAGTCACCTCAGTGAAAAGACGCAGGTTGAAATTTTTGTAGCCCTTGGCAACCACGTCCCAAATGATAAAGAAAAGGGGAACCATTGCAAGAAAAGAGAAGAGACAAATAAGGATAAATGCCGTTTTGTCCTTTGTTTTTCTTGATTTGAACGATATCGGTTTTACCTGACTCATGCGTGCGATAATTTTTTCATGACAAGCTTGGCTATCAGGTTGATGACAGCCGTAATAATAAAGAGCAGTAGACCGATGGTAATCAACGCGCTAAGCTTCAGCCCATCTGCCTCTCCAAACTGGTTGGCGATAACACTCGCCATGGTGTTTCCCGTGCCGCGCAATCCTCCCGGAATCCGGTTGGTATTGCCTATCAGCATAGTTACCGCCATGGTCTCACCCAGGGCGCGCCCCAGCGCCAGAATATAAGAAGCTACAATGCCGGAGGCTGCAGTGGGTAAGCTGATGTGCTGTACCACCTCAATGCGGGTAGCTCCCAAACTGTAGGCCCCCTCCTTGAGGTTGTTGGGCACCATCGACAAAAATTCGCCGCTCAGCGAAGAGGCATAAGGAATGATCATGATGGCCAGGACAACCGACGAGAGGAAGATGCCAAATCCCTGCGCATTCACGTCCAGGGCGATGACAAGTGGGCGCACCGTGTAAAAGCCCCACAAGCCATACACGATAGAAGGGATGCCGGCGAGCAGGTCGACCACCGACCGAACTACACCCGCTATTTTTTTACCTTTGAAATATTCACCGTTGAACAAGGCTACAGCCAGTGAAAAGGGGACACAGAGCAACAGAGCGAAGAAGGCCGTGTAAAGTGTTCCCAGAATAAACGAGAGCGCGCCGTATTCTTCCGTGGCCGAACGGGGATCCCACTCAGCACTGGTGATAAATCCCCAAATGCCATATTCACGAAAGGTCTCGCCAGAACGGCTTACCAGTGCGTAGACAATGGCCGCCGACAGTAGCAGGATGAGCAATGCCGCCACAAACAGAAGAAACCGGAAAATTTTATCCTTCATATCATGTTATTCGTTCAAAACCGCTCCAACACCGTCGCCGGCAGGCTCGGAAGAGATATTGAGAGCAACGGGTGCTCCGCCATAGTTTATTTCGCTTATCAGTTTTCTGTTTTTTTCCAGCGCCTGCATTGGTAGCGGTGCATAATTGATCTGTGCCGCAACTTTTTGTCCCTCGGGGCTGATGATGTACTGCAGCAAACTCACCAACTGCTCTGCATCCTGCCGTGTGCGGCTGTCGTACTGCTGATTCTTGTATACCAGAATCCAGGTGAAGAGGCTCATCGGATAAGCTTCCGGATCACCCGAATCGGTAATCGTTGCCCGCATATCTTCCGGCAGATCCACGTTGGCTGCAGCCGAGATGGCCTCCAGCGTGGCGTTCACATACCTGCCTGCACGGTTTTTCAATTTTGCCGTGGGCAACTTTAGGGTGAGGGCATACTCAGAGCCGATATAACCAATGGCCCCTTCGGTCTGCTGCACGATACCTGCCACACCGGGGTTACCTTTGGCGGCTATGCCGGCCTCCCATTTCAGGGCTTTGCCCTTACCCATGATCCTGTCCCACTCGGGGCTCACCACGCAAAGATACTCAGAAAAGTTATAGGTTGTACCGCTACCGTCGGAACGATAAACCGGGGTTATTTCCAGGTCGGGTAGTTTTATCGTTGGATTTTCCGCTGCGAGACGGGAATCGTTCCATTTTTTTATTTTTCCGAGATAAATGTCGGCGATCAGGGCTCCTGTCAGCCGGAGGCTGTCCACACCCTCAAGGGTATAAGCCATTACCACTCCTCCCATGCAGGTGGCGATATGAATGACCTCTGCCTTCATCGACGCAATCTCCTTCTCATTGAGAAAAGCATCGCTCGCACCAAAGTCGACCGACCGGTCACGGAGGCTGCGAATACCGCCGCCACTGCCGATGGCGCCATAGTTCACCGTGATGCCGTCATGCTGGCGCATGTAATCACGGAATACTATATTATAATAGGGATAAGGGAAGGTGGCTCCTGCGCCCGAAATGGATGTCGCAAGCTTGTTGCCTTCGGAGTCGGTAGAGACATTGTTACACGATAACACAAAAAATGACAGAAGGGAGCACAGTAGAAAATGTCGCATCTATAATAAACCTAATTGTCCTGTTTAGGATATTTTACCGCAAAAGTACGATATGAATGTTACAATTCGGTTACGAATATGTTACATATTTGTTAAGTTTACCACGTGAAGGCTTATTTGATGAGCTTCTCCACTTTTTCCCGGAAATTCAACATGTGGGCGGGATCCCACCTCCACATCTCGTCGGTGAGCAATTCTACAACCTTGTCGATTTTCTCTTCCAACATCAACCCAGCCAACTGATCGGCATGGACAACCAGGGTAACCTGCTCGTTTGACTGTTCCGGATATTTCACCTTCAGGTCATATTGTGTTTCGGCTGTTCCGCCAATACGCAACCCCAACAGGATGCGGTATGTTTTGTCATCGTTCCATTTCCAACGGACAAGGAGCGCCTTTGCCATGCTGTTCCGTTTGGAGTTGCTTTCCAGGATATCTTTCATCATATTTTTATCCATACGCTACATGAATTGCAAAACCACTTACACTGTGCAACTTGGGTGGCTTATTGATGATGTGTACTGTTATAACAAAAGGGGAAAAAACATGTTCAGCCTTTCCGGTATTTTTTCTTAAAAATATCGGATCATCCTTTTTGACTCGGGAGTAAAAAAACAATTCAGGATAAGGAATGGGATAGGCAAGTTACCAAAAACCGGAATCAAAAAAAAGAATAAAGCAATTTTTGGAAGTACTAAAGAAGTTGAATTACTGCTCGAAAATGTCTACTTTTGTTGGTGAAAAGCAATTGCTTTTCTGTGTAGCTTAGGAAACCACATTAAAAAACAAAGAAACATGAATGAATATAAAGCGCAGGATGCGCTCGTGCTCTTTTCGGGAGGCCAGGACTCTACCACCTGTCTCTACTGGGCCAAACAACAGTTCCGTCGTACTCACGCGCTCTGCTTCTCCTACGGGCAGCGCCACTCACAGGAGGTGGACAATGCACGCCGGCTGGCGGCCATGGCTGATGTACCCTTTCGGGTGCTCGATACAACCATCATCTCGCAGCTGGCACCCAACTCACTCACCGATCGTTCCATGCAGATGGACAAGGAGAAGCCGGATGGTTCTTATCCAAACACATTTGTGCCGGGAAGAAACCTGCTTTTTCTCACGTTTGCCGCTACCCTTGCTCATGCGCAGGATATACGCCACCTGGTGACAGGTGTTTCGGAGGCGGACTATAGCGGCTACCCCGACTGCAGGGACACCTTCATTCACTCGGCCAATGCCACACTCAACCTGGCCATGGACAGGCATTTTGTAATCCACACGCCGCTCATGTGGCGCAACAAAAAACAGGTATGGCAGCTTGCCGATGAGCTGGGTGTGTTCGACATCGTGAGAAACGAAACTCTCACCTGCTATAACGGCATCCCGGCAGACGGCTGCGGCGAATGCCCTGCATGCCTGTTACGCCGCAAAGGGCTGGAGGAGTATCTTACTGAGCGGACCGGTTTACCACACTCATAAATAAATCAACAACAATATGCAGATAGAAGGACTCAGCCACCTGGGTGGCAAGACAATATACAAACAGGATTATGCACCAGAGATGCTGGAAGCATTTGTGAACAAACATCAGGGAAACGACTATTGGGTGACGTTCGACTGCCCGGAATTCACCAGCCTCTGCCCCATCACCGGTCAGCCTGACTTTGCCACCATCCGCATCGACTACATCCCCGATGAAAAGATGGTGGAGAGCAAGAGCCTGAAGCTTTATCTCTTCAGCTTTCGCAACCACGGCGCTTTCCACGAAGACTGCATAAACATCATCATGAAAGACCTGACGGCACTCATGGATCCCAAGTACATTGAGGTTACCGGAATTTTCACACCGCGCGGGGGCATCAGCATTTATCCTTATGCCAACTACGGCCGTAAAGGCACAAAATACGAAAAAATGGCCGAAGAAAGACTCTTCGGCCACTCCTTCCCGCTATAATCCCTCCCTTTTCCCGGATGGCAACGGGTTATTTTTCAGATGTGACTGGCTGTTGCGGCTCGTAGTAACGCACCCAGTCGATAAACAGATCGGCCGGTAGCACTGACGGATCGGTATCCTTATTCAACCTGACGCCGATAAACAGATCAAAATCGTGGTCGTAAAACGGGAACTGGCCGGGAATATCGGTGAGAATACGAGGGTATTTCTTGGTGCGGATGTCATCCACATAGAAGACCACGCTGTCGGCATAGTTTTCTACCGCATACGTATGATACTGGCCGGGGTTCACACCTACCAGCACACTGGAGGGAGGATTGTCGGGCATCCCCTGCGTAGTGGTGTATTCGGAAGTTACAGACTGATACACAAACTCATCCAGACCATATCGTTCCATGAAGTCGATCGATATATTTTTCGTCTTATCGGCCGGCACCAACGAAAGGTATGGGGTAGCATCCTCCACGGTGTTCATCCGGGCCCTGACTTCAATGCGGTTGATGCTGCCGGCGTTGAATGCCGGGCGGTTGATACCACCAGTAAGGAAAGGCATGGAATCGTTGTCCGCATCATTGGCAAGCGCGCGCAACACCAGGTTGCCTTCCTGTAAAACATACAGTCCTTCGTGATGACTCATATAGCGAAAGGAAGGGAGTTTGCTCTTGGGTGTCTTCAACCAGGAGGCAGTATCGAGCGATGTATCGAAATCATCTTCCCATACAAGGCTCCATCCCTTTCTTGCTTTTTCGTCTTCGTTTTCTTTCTGACCTGAGCAGGAGATCAGCCCCAGTGAGATTGCTGACAGTGCCAGCCAAGTTGTAATTTTTTTCATTTTAATGGTTTTGTCGTTCTTTTCGTCTTTTGTTTAATCCGGAATGTCAAAAACAGGTGCATCCGCAACATGACTTTGCATCAATAACAGGCAAAGCAAATGATTACCTCACCATTTTTTCGCTGCAAAAGTAGCTATTATCCCTCAGATAAGGAAACTTTTTTACTACCTTTGCTCCCTGTTTATAAGTTTTTAAATAGTAGTAGACAAATCATTCATTTCAGTTATTATGCCGGAAATTTCCCAGCGGGGAGTGCAGATGCCCGCATCACCCATACGCAAATTAGCTCCACTCTCTGATGCTGCCAAGGCACAGGGTGTAAAAGTATATCACCTCAACATCGGTCAGCCCGACCTCCCTTCGCCGGTGACGGCACTCGACGCGATTCGCTCCATCGACCGCACCACGCTGGAATATAGTCCTAGCGACGGATATCGGTTTTACAGAGAGAATCTGACGACATACTACAAACAGTATGACATCGACCTTACGCCCGAACAGATCATCGTGACAGCCGGTGGCTCGGAGGCTGTGTTGTATGCGTTCATGGCCTGCCTGAACCCGGGTGACGAGATTATTGTCCCCGAGCCTGCCTATGCCAACTACATGGCTTTTGCCATCTCGGCCGGTGCGGTCATTCGCACCATCCCCTCAACCATGGAAACGGGTTTTGCCCTTCCTCCGATGGAGGAGTTTGAGAATCTGATCAACGAGCGCACCAAGGGCATCCTGATCTGCAACCCCAACAATCCCACGGGATATGTCTACACACCCCAAGAGATGGAACAGATCAGGAATCTGGTGAAAAAGTACAACCTCTATCTCTTCTCAGACGAGGTATACCGCGAGTTTATTTATAACGACACACCTTATGTATCGGCGTGCCACCTGGAGGGGGTGGAAGAAAATGTGGTGCTGATTGATTCCGTTTCAAAAAGATACAGCGAGTGCGGCATCCGCATTGGCGCGCTGATTACCAAGAACCAGAAGGTTCACGACACCGTGATGAAATTTTGCCAGGCACGGCTAAGTCCGCCCCTGATCGGACAAATTGCTGCCAACGCATCGTTGCAAGTGAGCAGCAGTTATATGCAACACAACTTTGACGAATATAAGGGACGACGTGACTTCCTCATCGAAAGGCTGAACAAGATTCCCGGTGTCTACTCGCCCATGCCGCAAGGAGCATTCTACACGCTTGCCAGGCTTCCTATCGACGATGCCGATGCCTTTTGTGGCTGGTGTCTCTCCGATTTCCGGTATGAGGGGCAGACCATCTTCATGGCGCCGGCCACCGGCTTTTATGTGACACCCGGCCTTGGAAAGAACGAAGTACGTATAGCCTATGTGCTGAATAAAGAAGATCTGGACAAGGCGTTGACGGTGCTCGAGAAGGCACTGGAGGCTTATCCAAACAGAAGATAGCATGCATGAATGCAGAACTGTTCATAGCGAAACGAATCTACAAAGGCGATAAGAAGAATAACAAACGGGTCTCGTCGCCCGCCATCAGGATTGCCATTGCCGGTATCGCTCTGGGGCTGGCGGTGATGATCGTAGCGGTATGCATCATCGTGGGCTTCAAGAAGGAGGTCCGCGCCAAGGTGATCGGCTTTGGCTCTCACATTCAGATTACCGCCTTCGAGAGCAACTCCTCCTACGAACATATGCCCATTGCAGTATCCGACACGCTGCTTGCGCATCTGCGTGCCAATCCGGCTATCAGCAACATTCAGGAGTTTATCACCAAGCCGGGTATTATCAAGACCGACGACGATTTTATGGGAGTGGTCCTCAAAGGTGTGGCTGAAGGGTACGACTGGCAATTCTTCCGGAAGAACCTGGTGGAGGGAACGGTGATAGAACCCGCAGACACGGCTGACGGCAACCGGGCAATCATCTCCAAAGAGATGGCCGACAAGCTGCTACTGAAGAGGGGGGACAGCTTCACCTGCTACTTTGTGCAGGATCCGGTGCGTGCACGCCGTTTCGATATCGTGGGCATCTACGAAACCAACTTCGAAGATTACGACAAACTTTACATCCTCACCGAAAAGGAAGTGCTTGCCCGTCTTAACGGATGGGATTCCGATATGGTGAGCGGCATTGAGGTGCTAGTAAAGAATTACGACAACCTGGACAGGACCGCGCAGGAGCTTTTCTTTGATATGGCCTCTCACACAGACCGGCTGGGCAATGCTTTTTACACCCGCTCCATCAAGGACATCAATCCCATGATCTTTAACTGGCTGAACCTATTGGACATGAATGTATGGGTGATCATCATCCTCATGCTGGTGGTATCCGGTTTCACCATGATTTCCGGTTTGTTGATTATTATCCTGGAGCGCACCAACATGATCGGCATTCTCAAATCGATGGGTGCCCGGGATTTAAGCATCCGCAAGGTTTTTCTCTACCTCTCTGCCTTCCTCATCGGGAAGGGAATGCTATGGGGTAACGTGATCGCACTGCTGTTTTGTTTTATTCAGTACCGGTGGCAGCTATTGAAACTGGATCCTTCCACCTACTATCTCGCGGCCGTGCCCGTGGACCTGAACCCGCTCTATATCATCCTGCTGAATGCAGGCACCCTTTTCGTATCCCTGCTGATGATGATTGGACCTTCCTACCTTGTGGCTAAAATTACGCCTGCCAAATCCATTCAGTTCGAGTAACTGTCTGGAATAACTCAGAAGAAAAGCATTATATTTGCGAAAAGCTAAAAAATGAAAATCCTTCATACATCCGACTGGCATTTAGGCAAAAGGCTTGAAGATTTCTCCCGCCTGGAGGAACAACAAGCGGTGATGCAGGAGATCTGTGAGATCGCCGACCGGGAAGAGGCAGATGCTGTGCTGATCGCAGGAGATCTGTTCGACACGTTCAATCCTCCCACCGAGGCTGTAGATCTGCTGTACAAAGTCCTGAAAAGGCTCACCGCAAATGGACGCCGCCCGGTGATTGCCATTGCCGGAAATCACGACTCGCCCGACCGCATTGAAGCACCCGACCCGCTTGCCCGCGAGTGCGGGATCATCTTCGCCGGTTACCCCAATTCAATTGTACCCCCATTTATCCTCGAATCCGGCCTGCAAGTACTGAAAAGCGATAGAGGCTTTTTGGAGTTAACACTTCCGGGCAGCAACAGCCCGCTGCGCATTCTGCTTACACCCTATGCCAACGAATATCGGCTAAAAGCCTTTCTTGGACACGAAAACAGCGAAGAAGAACTGCGCAGGATCCTTCAGCAAAGATGGGAAAGCATCGCCAGCCAATACTGTGATGACCGTGGCGTAAACATCCTGCTGTCGCACCTGTTTATGGTAAAGAAGGGCGACCCGCTTCCGGAGGAGCCGGAGGAGGAGAAACCCATCCTGCATGTAGGAGGCGCGCAGGCCGTGTATACCGAAAATATTCCTTCACAGATTCAATACACGGCGCTGGGGCATCTGCACCGGATGCACAAGGCGGACGACACATCGCCCTCACCCGTTTATTACAGCGGAAGTCCCCTCTCCTACAGTTTTTCTGAGGCCGACCAACAGAAGTATCTTTTGCTGGTGGAGATCGAACCGGGTCATGGAGCCACGGTACGGGAAATTCCGCTCACGGGTGGCAAGCGTCTCCTGCGCAAAAAGGCGTATGGAGTAGAGGAAGCATTGCTATGGCTTGCAGAAAACAGGGATGCTTTGGTAGAGCTCACACTGGTCACCGATACTTTTCTTACGGCACAAGACAGGAGAAGGCTCCAGGCTACGCACGAGGGAATCATATCCATTATTCCGGAAGTATCCGACATGGACGCCCTGACAGGTCGCTCTCCCTCCAATATCGACCTGAGTCAAAGCATGGAAACACTTTTTCGTGATTATTTCCTGCACGAGAAGGGGCAGGAGCCCGGCGAGGAGATTCTGAGCCTGTTCAGGGAGATTATGGCAGAGGAGGAGGAATCATGATACCCATAGAGTTAACCTTGCAAGGACTCTATTCCTACCAGGGGAGACAAACCATCGATTTCACCAGGCTTACCGGTGCGAACCTGTTTGGCATCTTCGGAACGGTGGGCAGCGGCAAGTCTTCCATCCTCGAAGCAATTACTTTCGCTATTTATGGGCGCACCGATCGGTTGAACCTCTCGGGCGACAACCGCTACTACAACATGATGAACCTAAAGTCGAACGAGCTCCTGATCGATTTCATCTTCGAAGCCGGGAAGGATCAGACAGCCTACCGGGCAATAACAAAAGGAAGGCGCAACAGCAAGCGGTTCGATGAGGTAAAAACGTTAGAACGCTCTGCATACAGGAAAGTCGGCCACGACTGGGTCCCCATTGATGTTGCATCATTGGAAGAGGTTGTAGGATTGAGCTACGATAACTTCAAGCGCACCATCATCATCCCGCAGGGTCAATTTCAGGAGTTTCTACAGCTCGGCAACAAAGACCGCACCCAGATGATGAAGGATCTTTTCAACCTTGGGAAGTTCGAATTCTATTACAAGGTAGTGTCTCTGGAATCGAAAAACAACGCACGCAAGCAACACATTGAAGGCCAGCTACAACAACTGGGATCCGTTGATCCGGAGCAGGCGGACAGCTATCGTAAGCAATTGTTGCTGCTCGAAAAGGAGATTGGCGACCTAAACCGGAAGCTGGACGAAAACACATTGCATGAGGAACAACTCCGCAAACTGCAGGAGCTGACCCAAAAGACTAGCGATGCAGAAAAGGAGCAACAACAGCTTCAGGAGCAGGAGCCTCACTTTCGTTCTCTTGAAAAAAGGGTTGAGCGCTACGAGCAGAGCGTGATGTTGTTCAAGCATCAGCTTGACCTGCTGCAGGAAAGCCGGAAGAAAAAAGAACTCCGGGATGCGCAGATTCGCATTGACACGGATAAATTGCGAAGAGAGGAAGAGGAAATTGAACGACTCGAGAAAAGGCTGGACACAATAACAACGGCGTACGAGAAAAGGGATGAGTTAAACAGAAAGGCAGAAGAGCTTACACGTCTGCTTCAAATAAAGATGCTGGAGGAGATCGTTTCCGTCGAAGAGTCTCGTGTAAAGAAAGGCACCCTGGCCCTGGAAAGCACCCTGGCGGAAATACAAAAGCTAAAGATTAAAAAGGAATCGCTGGAGCAGGCGATAAAAGCAGCACGAGACACTATGCCCGACCTGTCGCTTCTGTCCTCCATCAAAGCGTGGTATATAGAAAAACATCATCTCGACGATCAACTGCTGGAAGTGGAAAATGAGTTGAAAAAATATCTGCAGCAGGAAAACAAGACTCTCGAAGAAAAATTGCTGATTCTGGAGGATACAGAATTTGAAGGATTGTCAAAAGATGCCGGCTACAAGGAATACATTCTCCATCTGCAGGCAACAGGCGAAACGATAAAAGAAAAGCAGATGCTGCTGGGTGAACAGGAGAACAGCCTCCGGCTAAAAGAACAGCTGAAAGCCTATGCCGAGGCACTGACCGAGGGAAGGCCATGTCCTGTCTGTGGATCACTGCATCATCCGGAACGCTATAAAAGCGAAGCATATCACGACACATTGAGCCGGCTTATTGCAGAAAAGCGCTCGCTGGAGCTGCGACAGGAGCGTATTGTTGTTTTGGAAAAGGAACTAAGCCTTCTCGAGAGCCGGCAATTGCAGATTTCCAGCGGACTGCATGATCTGTGCCAAAAGAAGAGATTGCTTGGCGATAAGGCCGTATCCCATCTCAAACAATTTGCCTGGGATGCCTACCGTGAGGAAAAAGAAGTGAGCAACGCTTTCAATAAGGCAAAGTTGATTCAGGCAGAGTTAAACAGACAGGAGGCAGACTTGCAGAAAGCAGCAAAAGAACTGGAAAAACAGGAGCATAACAGGGAGCGGTTCCGGGAAGAACTGGAAAAGATAAAAACATCGCTCACGGTAAACCAAACCAGGTTGAGGACCATCGGGCAGCAGCTTCAGTGGATACAGCCTGAACAATATCGCCAAACGCCTCCTTCTTTGATTGAAGAGGAGAAAAACAGCTTGCTGAAGGAGTACGTGCGCCTAGAGAAGGAGTACACCGAAAACAACAAGATCCTTCAGGAACATCGTAAACAAAAAGATACGCTTGCCGGCAGCCTGGCATCCAACCAAAAGGAACTGAATGAGGAACAGTCGGCCATCGACAAGCTAAACAATGCATTGAAACTGCAGGTGGAGCAATCCTCCTTCCAATCGGTGGAAGAAGTAATCGGCATTCTGTCGCAACCCATCGATACGGAAGCGGAGAGACAACACCTTACCCGTTTTAGGGAACAATTGCTGCGTTGTGCATCCACCCTGCAGCAACTCCGGCATGAGGCAGCCGGCAGGGTGTATGATGCCGGTGTGCACCGGGCCCTTAAGGAGGAGATTGCCATGCTCCGGGAGCAGGCCACACAGAAAATTCAGGAACAGGGAAAAACGGCGGAACAGCTTAAAAAGTTACAAGAAAATATGGAGAATCAGACGCTGCTTCGCAAGGAGCACGACAGCCTGGAAGCAAGAGCAGAGGATATCAGAACCCTGAAGTCGCTATTCAAGGCAAGCGGTTTTGTGGATTACATCTCCTCTGTCTACTTGCAGAATCTCTGCAACACAGCCAACGATCGTTTCTTTCAGCTTACCCGGCAGCGACTGAGCCTGGAGATCACGGCCGACAACAGCTTTCAGGTGCGTGACTTCATGAATGGAGGAAAGACAAGAAGTGTTAAAACTCTTTCGGGAGGTCAAACATTTCAGGCTTCACTGTCGCTTGCCCTGGCTCTTGCCGACAACATCCAGAAGATTACCCAATCAAGCCAAAACTTCTTCTTCCTCGACGAAGGTTTCGGCTCGCTGGACAAGGAGTCACTCGATATTGTATTCGACACCCTAAAGTCGCTGCGCAAGGAAAACCGCATTGTGGGTGTCATTTCGCATGTGGAGGAGATGCAGCAGGAGATTGATGTGCACCTCTATATCGAGCATCACCCCGAAAAAGGCAGCATCATCCACCCCAGCTGGAAGAAATAATGGATGTTGAGATTAGAACTCCCTCCCGGATATATTCTGGACAGACAGCAATCCGGGAAGATAAACATAAAATAGTGAACGTTGGACAAATGTCAAATATCTCATCGGCTACATTTGCAGACTCAAAGCCACATTATCAGATTCTGAACGGGTTACGTGGAATTGCGGCACTGATTGTGATAGGGTATCACATCTTTGAAGCCTTTGCCACAAGCCCTGCAGATCAACAATTCAATCACGGATACCTTGCTGTAGACTTCTTCTTTATACTGTCAGGGTTCGTGATCGGGTATGCTTACGACGACCGGTGGAAAAGTATGGAAACCAGAAATTTCATTACGCGCCGGTTAATACGTCTTCAACCAATGGTGATAACAGGGGCCGTGTTAGGAGCGATAACCTTTTTCATGCAAGGAAGCGAAAAATGGGATGGGACACCGGTTGCTCCTCTTCTGGTGATGTTTGCGTTGCTGCTCCACATCTTCCTGATTCCGGCCGTACCGGGTACCGGGGCTGAAGTACGTGGAAACGGAGAAATGTACCCGTTGAACGGCCCGAGCTGGTCCCTGTTTTTTGAATATATTGGAAACCTGCTGTATGCTTTTTTTCTGCGCAGGCTGTCTACACGGGCTCTCGCAACGCTTGTCGCCCTGGCAGGTGTGGGATTAGCCTCGTTTGCCATTGGCAATCTTTCCGGATTTGGGCATTTGGGCGTGGGCTGGACCCTGGCCGATTACAACCTGCTTGGAGGTTTTTTACGGTTGCTTTTTGCCTTCTCTGCGGGACTCCTCTTATCGCGTGTTTTCAAACCGGTCCATATCACGGGGGCTTTTTGGAAATGCAGTCTGGTTATTGTAGTTTTGCTTTCCATGCCCTATATTGGCAATGGCAATTCGCCATGGATAAATGGCATATATGATGCGGTATGCACCATCGCAATCTTTCCCATGCTTGTTTATCTGGGGGCTTCGGGAAAAATAACCGGAAAATTTACTGTCGGGATGTGTAAATTTCTGGGGGATATATCCTATCCGCTCTACATGGTGCATTATCCCTTTATGTACCTTTTCTATTCTTTTGTGTGGAAGAAAGAACTCACGTTCGCCCAAACATGGCCATTTGCATTTATTTTATTGTTTGGAAATATCCTGGTCGCATATCTGTGCCTGAAGATGATTGACGAGCCAGCACGCAAATATCTGACAAAACGTTTTTTGCAAATAAAAAAGGATGGACATTGAACACAGCGCCGTTGTTGAGCGTATTTGCGACCCAATAAATTATATCCGATAAAATGAATAAACAGAAAGGGACAAAGAGTATGAGCATAAACTGGATAATCCTGATTATTGGTGGCTTGTTCGAATCGATTTTTGCAATGAGCCTGGGAAAAATGCAACAAACATCCGGGAAGGAGATGTGGATGTGGTTAATCGTCTTTATGTTGTCGGTGAGCCTGAGCATGTTGTTGCTCTTTAAATCGATGGGAGGCGATCACCCTATTCCTACTGGTACTGCTTATGCTGTGTGGGCAGGAATCGGCGCTGTTGGAACGGTCATATTGGGCATTTTTGTTTTTAAGGAACCCGTTACTTTCTGGCGGTTGTTTTTCCTGAGTGCGTTAATTTTTTCTATTGTGGGGTTGCAATTGACATCGAAACATCTGTAATTTTGATGTACCAATCATTTTTTCTCCAATCTACTCCAAAATTCAGGTTAACAAGCAGTTCTTTTTTCGAACAAAACCGCAGAGAAAGAGACGCAATAGTCTAATTACCAATAAACTACAAACCATGTTGATATCCTGTTCATAACCTGTTCATAAGTTGTTCGTATTTTTAGTCCAAAATAGTTGCTTTTTTCCTTTTCCGGACGTTATATTTGCAGAGAGCAACAAAACATATCCGTGCACACAACGTGCAAAAGATATAGGAGTTCTTTGAAATTTTGCATACGACCGGAAGAATTTCATTCACGAGATGCACAAACTCAGTTTGTCATTCCAATGTTCTTAATGAGAAAGGCTTACCAGCTTTTCCCGGAAGGACTGAATGCAATTCTGTTGCACCATGTAACATTTGCAAAAGCAATTGCCAGTGGCTCTGTTGAAGAGTGATCCTTCGCGGGTATCTTTCTTCTCCGAAAGTTGCTGCAAAAGCTTGCAAAAACTATAAGGTTTTTCGGAACCGTGAGCCTCTCCTATCTAAAGTAGGAAGATTTTCACAGGCCCGGATATTATGGAAGTTGCTACAGGAAATTTATTTCCCGGCAACAACCAGTTTCAAAAAGGCTGAATACAGTTACCTGAACATTTTCACGCAATACATCTGCAAGTTTACTTGTAGTTTGTAAAACAAAAAGAATGTTCGCGTTATTTATTCTGCTTCACAGTCCGGAAAAATGAATATCAAACGATTTAATGTTATCGAACCGAATGATATTGAGACTTCTCGGAACAGCTTTAACAGCCTCAAACACTGTTTTAGACGTTACTTGAGGTATCCGTATTCTGAAGTATCTGCCTTTTATGTAGAGCAATCAAAATAAGCTTAAAACGTTTGTTTTGGTTTTACAGATTTGAAACACCTGCACATATAGCTATGCACGCAAAGCAACATCTGCACCGTCCGTGCAAAACGATTTGAACTCCTACCCTGCAATAGCCCCGGATCCACCGGGGCTATTTTTATGTATATCCTAATCCAGAGTAAAAATCATCTTGTTCTCCTCGGCCATTCTGCGCATGTTGAGGATGGCATAACGCATACGCCCCAGAGCCGTGTTGATGCTCACACCCGTTCTATCGGCAATTTCTTTAAAGCTTAAATCCTTGTAGTAACGCATTTCCAGCACCTCTCGCTGAGCATCGGGCAGGCAGGCAACAAGCTTTTTGACATCCGAGAGCACCTCTGTTCGCACCAGTTCGACCTCCACAGTATCCTCACCGAGGGAGGAACTATTCCACAGATCCAGGTCATAATCGTCGTTGGAAATAGTATTCTCGTTTTTCTTCTGCCGGAAATAGTCGATCATCAGATTGTGCGCAATTCGCATCAGCCACGCTTTGAACCTGCCAGTTTCGGTGTATCTCCCCTGCTTGATGGTGGTGATGGCTTTTATAAAGGTATCCTGAAAAATGTCTTCCGCCAGACCGTTATGACGGACAGTGAAGAGAATGTAGGTGTAAAGAGACTGTTTATAACGCTCGAGGAGTACATCAAACGCTGCGTTATTGCCACAGGCATACGATACAACCAATTCTTCGTCGGTCATCGCACTGAAAGTATCCATTGCTTTACTTCTTCAATTGTTATGTTAAATTAATGGAGTAAAGAGGACTTATAGGCAATCAATTTTAGCGTTTGTTATTTATCGGTAACAAAGAAAAATAAAAAAAGAATACAGAACAAGCATAATAACAGATTAATGATGGCGACAGGGATGATAAAAAGTTAAAAACAGGATTTTTCCGCGAAGTTTACTACCTTTGTTTGAAAAGGTGTAATCTTTTATTCAGAAAAATTTATGAGACGTCTTTGCATACCGTTGCTTCTAAGTTATCTTTTCTCAACGGGGGTCGCACAGGATATCACCGTGAGGCAGGACAGCCTTAAAACCATCATCGCCACAGGCACGCTACGCCAGCAGAAAGATACAGTTCAATCAAGAAATGTTTCTCTGAAACTACCCCGGCTGAATCCGGCCATGGACATGCATCCACAACTCACACCCTACCAGCGCTTTACGGTCAGCACACCGTCTGCATCTGCCAGCAGACTTTTGCCGCCGATTTATTGGAGAGGTGTGGCATCCGATTATATCAATTCGAAAAGCCGCACTGCCATTGCTACGACCATGCCTGCACGCAACCTGCTGCTTCACTCTTCGACCACATTGGGCCTGGTGGAAACACCCTGGTTTGGGAAAGGCACCTATTACATCCTGGATGCCGGAGCGAACTATACTATATCTCCGGCTCTGAATGTGGGAATCAGCGGGGGATATAATTCCGGTTTCGGCATCCTCCCCTTTTGGAATGCAGGGATCGACGCAACGTATATGCTGCATCCGAACCTGTTGATCGAAGGGGGAATCAATTATTTGCAGACTGGAAAAAATACGTTTGGCCTGAATCAGTCGGCCCTGCTAATCGACCTACATGGCCGTTACCAACTGAACAACGACTGGTATTTGAATGCATACGGAGGAATGCCAGTAAGCCAAAGCAACAGCCATCCCTTGCGGCCGATGCTCCCGACGATGCACACTCTTTACTATGGCGGCTCCGTGGAGCATTGGTTCAACTCCACCACTGGTGTAGAAGCCGGCGTGATATGGATGCGCGACATGTTTACCGGAAAAATGCGTCCCCAGCCCAAGCTGGAACTGCTCTTCCGCCCAAAAAGATAAGCTCCATTATTTTAGGGTGATCGCGAAAGAAATCGAAAGACTTCCGGATATACTGGCTGGCATACAAAAAAGGGACCTGAAACAGTCCCTTTTTCCTGAAAATAAGAATACACTATTGCTCCGTAAGATCGGGCTTATAATAGGCAAGATCTTCGATGCGCGACTGAGCAATAAAGTTGTAGTTTTTCACCAACTCGTTCCGTCCATAATGGACATACACCTCGGCACTGCGACGGAATAACTCCTGGTTTTTGTTGGCATCCTGCAGAAGCAGGTATCCCGCAATGATGTGCCCGGCACTCTCTACCAACCGGCGGGCATGGAAATCGAGGTACTCTTCATCCTTGGCTGCAACGACCGTCTCCACCATCTTTTCATATGTCTCGGTCATCTTTGCCAGTACGTTCTTCAACGGCTCCAGTTCGGGAGTAAGCGGCATGGCGACATACTCTTTTATCCTTTGCAGATAAGTACCGGTGGTGACATGGCGTATGGCAGCCACCACCTGAAGCTGCGTGGTTCCTTCGTAGATGTTGGTGATGCGGGCATCCCGGTAGAGACGCTCACACTTATAATCTTTCATATATCCCGAGCCGCCATGTATCTGAATGGCATCGTAGGCATTCTGATTGGCATACTCGCTGCTCATCCCCTTACCAAGCGGAGTAAAGGCATCGGCCAGGCGGGAATAATATTTCATCTCCTCCCTCTCCTCCGGAGAAAGCTTGCGCTCACGGCCAATATCTTCCAAAGTCTTGTACATATCCACAAAACGGCAGGTTTCATAAAGGACACTACGTGAGGCATCGGTCTTTGCCCGCATATTTGCCAACATCTCATATACTGCCGGAAAGGTGATAATAGCCTTACCGAACTGACGCCGTTCAATGGCATAGTTGTATGCTTCGCGCGTGGCCGCTTCGGAGATGCCAACCGACTGAGCCATGATGCCCAGGCGGGCGCCATTCATCAGTGACATCACATATTTGATAAGCCCCATCCGGCGACTGCCCACAAGTTCAGCTTTGGCATTCTTGAAAACCAACTCGCAGGTGGGCGCTCCCTTGATGCCCATCTTGTTTTCAATGCGGCGCACATTCACGCCGCCGCTGCGTTTGTCGTAGATAAACATCGACAGGCCACGGGCATCTTTGGTCCCCTCCTCGGAGCGGGCAAGCACCAAGTGAATATCGGCATCTCCATTGGTGATAAAACGCTTTACACCATTCAGATACCATTGGTTCTCCTGCTCATTGAAGGAGGCTTTCAGCATCACCGCCTGAAGATCCGATCCGGCATCGGGCTCCGTGAGGTCCATCGACATGGTCTCTCCCTTCACCACACGCGGGATGTAATTGTTCCTCTGCTCTTCGTCCCCAAACTCATAGATGGTCTCACCGCAGTCCTGTAACATCCATATATTCTGAAAGCTGGCGTCGGCGCGACTCACAATATCGGCACTGATCATGTAGGGAACCATCGGGAAGTTGAGCCCCCCGTATTTACGGGAAAACCGCATTCCCATCAGCTCTGCCCTGTTGAGCACATCGAGATTCTCCTGGGTGTTGGCTGCATACGTAACACGGCCATCAGCTACAGTAGGGCCGCTATGATCTACCTCCTCAGCATTGGGTTCAATAATGTCGCCACAGATCTCCCCCACCACTTCCAGCACTTTATCGTAACTGTCCATCGCATCTTCAAAATCGATGGGTGCATAGTCGTATGTCTCCCTGTCTGCGTAATTTCGCTCCTTTAATTCCACAATTCGTTTCATCAGTGGATGCTGAAGGTAATGCCTGAATTGCGGTGTATCTGTATAAAAATTTGCCATGTTTTAAGAAATATTATTAGTAGGTTTTTATCAATACTGAATTTTAAAGTTCACGCTGGTTTGGAATTTCAAAAACAAGAGGCAACGTGTATCGCGTCCTGACAGGCTTTCCATCCAGTTTGGCCGGCTCCCATTTATGTATAAAAGCCACGACCTCTGTCGCACGCATTGCTTCCTTGTCGAGTAAATGATGTGCTCCCCGAACAATCTTAGGAGATACCATTTTCCCTTCTTTATCAATAATAAAGTTTATGATGACGCGTCCTTCGATGTTGTTTTTTCGTGCTTCCTCGGGGTAGCGGACAGCAGCAATTATTAATGCGGACAATGTTTTTACCCCACCGGGAAATTGTGCATGCTGCCAATAAGGCTCTGCGGGACGCTCGTTACCATCTTCATCAAAAAAGCGCCCTTTGTTATATTCCCCGCGAAGGTATGTTTCATCACGACGAAGAGAACCGTCCGGGTAATATTCCCTCAAGGTTCCCTCACGAATACCGTTTTTGAAATGCTCCACCAGTTTTTTACTACCGGAAGGATAATACTCTACACTTTTGCCGTTTAGATTGTTGTTTTCATACATACGGGTCACGCTGTCCCGCCCATCGGAATACAAAAAGTGTGACGATCCATTTTTAATTTTCCGGTCTGCATTGTATTCGGAATAATATTCCCATCCTTTATGTACACCTTCTCTAGTAAAGATATCTACTTTAATAATCTTATCCGACTCTTTCGTGACCACGGCATAGTTGTCGGTACGGCTCAAAAAAATCGTATCTTGGGCTAAGAGGGACGGTAAACTCAAAACGAGCAAGAATATCAAGCAACTCCTTTTCATCTACTTTGTGTTCTTCTTGTAATATTTTATCATCTTCGGAATCACCTTTTCCACATCCCCCGTAATCACATAATCGGCAATAGTGTTGATGGGTGCATTTGGATCGTTATTGATGGAAATGATGATGGAACTGTCCTGCATGCCGGCAATATGTTGTATCTGTCCCGATATGCCACAGGCAATGTATACCTTAGGGCGAACGGTAACACCGGTTTGTCCTACCTGGCGTTCGTGCTCGGTAAAACCGGCATCCACCGCCGCACGCGAAGCGCCTACCTCGGCACCCAATACGTCGGCCAACTGGTAGAGAAGCTGAAAGTTCTCTTTCGACCCTACCCCGTATCCTCCGGAAACAATGATGGGTGAGTTTTTGATGTTCACTTTCGATTTTTCAATGTGCCGGTCGATGACTGAGACGACAAAATCTTCATCCTTTACAAAATCACAGACCGTGTGTTCCACAGTTTCTCCTTTGTATTGGGGATCGAAAATCTCCTTCTTCATGACACCCTCGCGTACTGTTGCCATCTGCGGACGATGATCGGGATTGACGATCCAGGCCACAATATTACCCCCAAAGGCGGGTCGTATCTGATAAAGCAGGTTCTTATATGTTTTCCCGATTTTCTTTTCTTCGTGATCTCCTATCTCGAGAGATGTACAGTCGGCCGTAAGGCCGCTACCCAGCGCCGACGACACACGGGGGCCCAGGTCGCGACCGATAATGGTGGCTCCCATCAGGCAGATCTGCGGCTGTTCTTTTTTGAACAGCTCCACCAAAATAGAGGTATGCGGCATGGTGGTATAAGGCGACAAGCGTTCGTCTTTGAAGATGTGCAGCACATCCACGCCATAAGGAAAAACCTGTTGGTCAACTCCGTTGAGGTTTGCACCAGCTGCAATGGCTTCCATCTTGCAGTTAAGCTGGTTGGCCAGTGTACGCCCCTTGGTGAGTAGTTCCAGGCTAACATCGGCTACAGTACCCTCTTCAATTTCCAGATATACAAATAAGTTGTTCATTTATTAAATCTTAATAAATTAGACTATCCCTGCGTTTAACATGGTCCAAACGGGGTTGGCCTCTGCTCTCGCTTATTGGAATAGTTCTTTTTTAATTTTTTATCCAATTGTATGATTTTCTATTAGTTCTCTCATCAGCTCATCAATCTCGACATCACTGTCGGTGAGACGTTTGCTTTCTTTGGCCTGAAAGACCACATTTTCGATCTTTTTCACTTTCGTAGGAGAGCCGGAAAGGCCGCACTGCAGCGGGTCGGCATCTACATCGGCCACACTCCATTCGGTAAGGTTCAGATAGGGATGACTACTATAAATATCAATGTAATCGAGATTTTCAACCTGCCTCTCGGTCACCGTTTTGGCATGTTTAAACTTTAGCAGAAATTTCGCATTCCTGGGCCGGCAGGGACGAGCTGAGCTATTCACGGTAATGACTGCCGGAAGAGGACACTCCACCACTTCTACCCCGTTATCGAGGCGTCGCTTGACGGTAACTTTACCCTTGTCAAGTGCTTCGATGTTTTCCGCATAAGTGATCTGCGGAATTCCCAGTTTTTCGGCCACCTGCGGTCCTACCTGTGCCGTATCACCATCGATTGCCTGTCGTCCGGCGACAATAATATCATATTTCCCGATCTTTCGTACTGCCATTGACAAAGCGTACGATGTAGCTAGTGTGTCGGCACCGGCAAAAGCTCTGTCGGTCAACAACACGCCATCGTCCGCCCCGCGAAATAATCCTTCGCGCAAAATATCGGCAGCGCGTCCCGGCCCCATGGTCAGCACCGTAATCCGGGATCCGGGAAAACGATCCTTGATATCCAGTGCCTGCTCCATTGCGTTCAGGTCTTCCGGATTAAAAATTGCAGGCAGCACTGCCCTGTTCACGGTTCCGTCGGCCTTCATTGCATCTTTCCCGACATTGCGCGTATCGGGGACCTGCTTAGCCAACACAATAATGTTAAATGCCATTGTAGTCTGTTTAGTTGGTTTCTTTTAGGTATCTATTTTATGCTCTTTCGACACTATGAATGCGCATAAGAATTCCTCGCATGGTTTTCTATGTGATCGCACGAAAAAGACGCTATCTATTGAGCCAACAAATATACATAATTTTCACCAAGTCGCCCCTGAGAAAATAAACTTTCTGGAAAATGAAAACCGAAATGCAAACAATTGGACACGCAAATATGTTAATTAAATGTGATACCTTTGCAAATGAAGAATAAAAATTCTCCCAGATGAAAAAAATATTCCCTTTTCTGATCGTGATGGCAACAGGGCTGTTTTTGGACAGTTGCGCAGGCATTAGCTACCTGACCGTGGAAACCCGTGAGCCGGCACAGGTTGCATTGCCTTCTCATGTACTCTCGCTGGCTGTTGTGAACAATGTGGTGCAGCAACCCGACGAGATAGGACATGAAACGCAAATGGTTGGGCGTACCGACAGTGAAAGGACAAAAGCATCCTCCGACAGTGTGGCTATCTATTACACGGAAGCACTGACACAATTTCTGAATGAAGAGGATTATTTTCAAAGGGTGCTCTTTTATCCCGACCCTTTGCGAGGAGATACCGATTTTTTTCAGGAACATCCGCTCACTCCCGACAAGATGAATGAGATAAGGAACAAGACCGGTGTGGATGCCATCATCTCGCTCGACAAGCTGATCCTTCAGACGGTGAAAAGGGATCAATTCCGTCAACAGGGATATACATACGGCGACATAACCGGAAAGATACATTCTATCCTGAGGGTTTACCTTCCCACCATGGAAGGAAAGATCCCTGCAATACAATATACCGACAGTATGCGCTGGGAGGGGTTCGACATCCGCGACTCCCAGGCCTATGCCGAGGCCATGCTACCCTCGCGCGAAGAGGCGATGAAGCTGCTGGCCGTAAGGGCTGCCGAAAAGATGACCTATGTTTTTGCACCCCACTGGGAAAAGCAGGATAGGTGGTATTATACGCTTCCCAACTCTCTGATGCGGGAAGGAGAGGCATTTGCCAAGGGTGCTGATTGGGCCAGGGCAATTGAAAAGTGGGAATCTTTTTATTATTCCCGCTCCAATAAAACTGAAAAAGCAAAAGCTGCAAACAACATCGCGCTCGCCTTGGAAATGATGGACGACATGACGCAGGCACTGGAATGGGCAAAAGTAGCGCACGATCTTTTTGCTCAAGCCACAGCGCCCAACTCACTCGACAGGAGGAGGTCTTTGCTGTACAAGAACGAGCTGGATAGAAGAGTCAGTACATCGAATAAATTGAAAATGGAGGATTTTTAATCGTTTATTTATTGATCATCCTAAAAAAAACCGGGAAGTTATTCAGGATATTCAAAAAAAGCACTACCTTTGTCTCTGAATCTTCAACAGTACATTAACTCATACTACTGTTAATCATTTACAAAAATTCATTTCGAACCAAATTATCTCCGGCCTCTTTTTGCTGAAACGTATAATTCTATGCATTTATCACCCTGGCCGGGCATGATTCAGTAACAACATTTTTTCAAAATCCATAACGAATTTCAATAGATCTACATGGCTTATAACATTATCGAGCTTAATGAAAAGCTTACCACAGAATTACGGGTCCTTGCCAAGGAAATGGGCATAAGACGTCCTGACGCGTATAAAAAAGAAGAACTCATCTACAAGATACTGGATGAGCAAGCAATAGCCGAAACCAAGAAACTGACCGCTGACACAGGAACAAAACAAAACTATGGCGGCAGAAACCGTACCGAGAAACCAAAGAACCAGAAAAGCAAGCCTGTCGGCAAAAAAGAAGATTCCAAAGAAATTGAATCGACAAAAAAAGAGCCAAACAGCCTCCCAAAACAATCAAAACCAGTCATCCCCACCGAAAGACCGAGGCTGGTAAAAAAAGAAGAGGTTCTTCAGGAAAAAAACAAAACGGAAACAAAAGAAAGAGAAGTTAAACAGGAAGTCACGCCTGCCATACCGTCTCACGCAAAACCGGAAGTGGTGGCCAAACAGGAGATGACAAAGGAAGTTATTGAAGAAGCACCTGAAAAGAAAGAAACGACCGAAAAGAACGAAGCGCCCCAGGTTGGGCCCAAGACTCCGGCCAAACCCATTCAATTGGTCTTCCGGTCTTCGAAACACAGGAACGAAGAAAAAAAGGACACACCTGCTCCGGTGATACTACCTCCTGTGGTTGCCGAGGATCCCATAGCGGAGACAACGGTCGCCACGGGCAAGGAAGTACCCCCTGCCGGAAATAAGGTTTCTTTGATGGATCTGCTGGCTCCCTCACCGTTGCAGCCCAAACAGCCGGCACAGGGACAACAGGGGAAAACAACGCATCAGCCCACTCCCCCCACGAACCAGCCGCAAACGCAAAAGGAGAAAGATGCGGTGTACGATTTCGACGGCATACTGACAGCCTCGGGTGTATTGGAAATAATGCCCGACGGGTATGGATTTCTGCGTTCTTCGGATTACAACTACATGTCATCTCCAGACGACATCTACGTATCCCAGTCGCAGATTCGCCTCTTTGGGCTGAAGACAGGTGATGTGGTGGAAGGTCCCATTCGTCCCCCCAAAGAGGGCGAGAAGTTTTTTCCGCTGGTAAAAGTAGATAGCATCAACGGCCGTTCACCGGACGATGTGCGCGACCGCGTGCCGTTCGATCACCTGAAGCCATTGTTCCCCAATGAAAAGTTCAACCTGACAAAAGGGCACAACGACAACCTTTCCTGCAGGGTGGTAGATATGTTCTCACCCATCGGAAAAGGACAACGCGGCCTGATCGTGGCACAACCAAAGACAGGTAAAACAATGCTACTCAAAGATATAGCCAATGCCATTGCCGATAATCATCCAGAGGTGTACATGATCATTCTGCTCATTGACGAACGTCCCGAGGAGGTAACCGACATGGAGCGGAGTGTAAAAGCCGAAGTGATCGCCTCCACATTCGATGAGCCGGCCGACCGTCATGTGAAGATTGCCGAGATCGTGCTGAACAAAGCCCGTCGTCTGGTAGAATGCGGACACGACGTAGTGATTCTGCTTGACTCCATCACCCGTCTGGCACGCGCCTACAACACCGTACAACCCGCATCGGGGAAGGTACTCTCGGGAGGTGTGGATGCCAATGCGCTGCACAAGCCGAAACGTTTCTTTGGTGCTGCCCGTAACATCGAACATGGTGGTTCACTCACCATCATTGCCACGGCACTTACCGACACGGGATCGAAGATGGATGACGTGATCTTTGAAGAATTTAAGGGTACAGGAAACATGGAACTGCAGCTGGACCGCAGGCTTTCCAACAAACGTATCTTCCCGTCGGTTGATATCATTGCCTCCAGCACACGCCGCGACGACCTCCTCCTCTCCGAAGAGACGCTCAACCGCATGTGGGTTCTCCGCAACTTCCTGTCCGACATGAATTCGGTTGAAGCAATGGAGTTCCTCTTAAATCGTTTGAGACGTACGTCAAGCAACGAAGAGTTCCTGATCTCCATGAACGACTAATCATTCGAACAAATAGACTTCCCCGGAATAGGGGCAAAAAAAAGCGCAGTGGAAAGTTTCTACCGCGCTTTTTTCTCAAGTTCCTGTCGTCGTTCTATATCATCAATTACCATTGATCATTATAACCAGATATCATCGGGATACATCACCTCCTCCAGAAAAAGTGCATGTCCCGGTACAGAATCACCCGCCACGCTGCGATTTTTGGCCTCAATGATGCGCCGAAAGCCACGTTCGTCGACCCGGCCCCTGCCTGCCTCAAGCAACGTACCGACAATGGCACGTACCATATTGCGCAGAAAACGATCCGCAGTAATGGTAAACACATACTGATGGTCTCCCGTTTTTTCCCATTGTGCAGATTCAATCTTGCAGAGGTTGGTCTTCACATCGGTATGCAATTTGCTGAAACTGGTAAAATCACTGTATTCCTTTAACACCCTACACAACATATTCATCCGTTGTATATCAGGAAGAAAGTGCAGGCGATATGTTAACTGGTGAAGAAAAGGATCTTTTTGCGTAATAACATGATAGCTGTACGTACGCGTGAGAGCACTGAAACGGGCATGTGCATCGGGTTTCACCGGTCGGATGTCCGAAACCGATATATCTTTGGGAAGAAAGCTATTGAGTTTGGCAACAAGCGTATCCGTAGAAAAAGCATCACCATCCCAGTCGAAATGAGCAACCATCCTGCGGGCATGCACTCCCGCATCGGTCCTGCCTGCCCCCACAATTACCACACTTTCACGAAGAATAACAGACAGTGCGTTTTGCACTACCTGCTGCACACTTATGCCGTTAGGCTGTATCTGCCATCCTACATAATTCCTGCCGTTGTATGAAAGTTTCGCAAAGAAGCGGGGCATGCTTTGGGAATTATCCGTTTATCTCTTTCAATCTTATTTTGGTAAGCACCTGTTTGGTGTTCAATGGAAAATCGCCATCCATCATCCAGGTGTAGTAACTTGGCTCGTTTTTGAGCACCTGTAGTACCGGTTTGCCTTTGTGTTTTCCGAAATTAAAGACTTCAACCCCCTCTTCGTTGAAGATGATCCTGCCTGCGAAATCAACGTTGTTGTTAAAACTCGAATATTCTTTCGACAGCACCTCGATGTCGTTTGCCAGATCTGGGTAACGGTCGAGTTGCGACTTAAGCACTTCGTACGTGGCAATGGCATCAGCTTCCGCGGAGTGGGCATTCTCCAGTTTTTTATCACAGTAGAACGCATAGGCCGCCTCCAGCGTGCGTTGTTCCTTTTTATGAAAGATAATTTGCACATCCACAAACTTACGCTTGCTCATATCAAAATCAACGCCGGCACGTAGAAACTCCTCCGCCAGCATCGGCACGTCGAAACGACTGGAATTGAATCCGGCCAGATCGCATCCCTCAAGCTGATCGGCGAGCGAACGGGCCACCTGTTTGAAGGTGGGGCAATCTTTCACATCGTCGTCCGTGATACCATGAATGGCTGTTGACTGCTCCGGAATAGGCATTCCCGGATTGATGCGCCGCGATTTAATTTCCTCTTTGCCGTTAGGGTGGACTTTCAGGAAAGAAATCTCCACAATGCGATCGTGTGTGATATTTATCCCGGTGGTCTCCAGATCAAAAAAGACAATCGGGTTTTTGAGGTTTAATTGCATTCCAAGGTGGGTTAGTCATTCAACATCATCGGCATGAGCAGCGTCAGCATATCTTCATTCTCCTCTTTCTCCACAGGCAGAATAAGTCCTGCCCTCGAAGGATCGGAAAGTTCAATCCGCACGTCAGAAGAAGGAATATTGTTGAGGATGTCGATGAGGAAAGCAGCTTTAAACCCAATATTCATTACATTTCCTTCGTAGTTGCAAGGGATAACCTCCTCGGCAGCGGTAAGGAAATCGATATCCTGTGCCGAGATCACAATCTTTTCTTCCGAGAGTTGCAACTTCACCAGGCTGCTTGCCGGGTTAGAAAAAACAGCCACACGCTTCAACGCGTTAAGCAAGGCCAAACGGTCTAATGTGAGTGTATTTGGATTATTTTGCGGGATCACCGAGTTATAATTTGGATATCGTCCTTCCACAAAACGGCATACCATCTTGTAGGAAGCCATGGTGATGTACGCATTGTTCTCATCGAAAGTTATTTCCACGGTACCCGCCTCTTTCGGGAGAAGTGACTTTAACAGGTTCGCCGGTTTCTTGGGCAGGATAAACGAAGAGCGTCCATCGCCCTTTGCTTCTGTAGTGGTTACGCGTACCAGTTTATGACCGTCGGAAGCTACGAAAGTAAGGTCGTCGGTCGTAATATCGAAATAGATGCCATTCATCACGGGGCGCAACTCATCGTCGGCCGTGGCAAAAACCGTTCTGTTTATTCCCGAGAAAAGAGTTTCGGCATCCATCGTCAAGGTAAGGGAAGTATCTTTCAGCACTTTCGGTTCAGGGTACTCATCCCCCTTTAATCCCACGAAGTTGTATTTCCCATTGTGATAATAGATAAACACCTCGAGTGTTTCGTCGTTAATATCGAACGTTAGCGGCTGATCGGGCAATTCACGCAGCGGATCGAGCAGGTTCTTGGCATTGATGGCAAGACTTCCTTCACCTTCGGCACTGCTCACCTCTACCAGCGTCTCCAACCGCGTTTCGCTGTCGGCTGCGGTCAGGGAAAGCGTGTTATTTTTCAAATCCAGTAGAAAGCAATCCAGAATAGGCAATGTGTTTTTGGAATTGATCACCCTGCTGATAGCCTGCAGGTGACTCAACAGCGTGGCGCTTGATACTACAAATTTCATACGATATATTTTTTTATTTAAGTGCATGGAACTCGCGACAAACATTCATGTAGGTGAAAATCACCTACAAGCTCGTTTCATGACGTTATTTCTTATTCGTTTTATTTCAACAAGCAAATATAAGAAATTATCTTGGAGCTTCGTCTGTTTTCACGATAATTTTATCGGCAGTAGAGAGGCACGGCATTTTCATTTTTTCTTGTTCCTCGGATGATGTTCGATGATCTCCTGCCGCAAAAAGTTACGGTCTACGTGCGTATAAATCTCGGTAGTCGTTATTTTTTCATGCCCCAGCATCTCCTGAATGACCCGTATATTGGCACCTCTCTCCAACAGGTGCGTAGCAAAAGAGTGACGGAAGACATGCGGACTGATTTTCTTTTGTAATCCAGCTGCTTCCGCATACTGTCTGATATAATAAAAAACGGTAATCCGTGAAATAGCTTTGCCTCTTGCACTAACAAAGACAATATCTTCACTGCCCTTCTTAATGGCAATCTGACCGCGATATAGCAGCCAGCTTCTGATCTTTTGAATTGCGACGTCCGATATGGGCACCAGGCGTTGTTTGCTGCCTTTCCCTTCCACACGAATAAAACCCTCCTCCAGAAAAAGGTCTGAAAAACGGAGGTTAGTGAGCTCCGATATGCGCAGTCCGCAACTGTAGAGCGTTTCGAGGATGGCGTAATTTCGCGTACCTTCCGGTGTGGAGAGATCGATGGCAGCAAGTATTGCATCAATCTCTTCAAGCGACAATACCACAGGAAGCTTCAAGCCGATCTTTGGTGCCTCCAGCAGCTCGCTGGGGTCATCGTCGCGAAAGTGTTCCAACAATAGAAACCGAAAGAAAGATTTCAGGCCGGAAACAATTCTGGCAGTAGAGCGGGCTGAAAGAGACTTATCGTATAACGTCGCCAGGAACTCTTCCAGATGATCCCGCTGAAGGCTGTGGATGCCAAGTTGCCGTTCTTCGCAGAAATCGGCCAGCTTTTGCAGATCAGTCATGTATGCTTCGATGGTGTTAGCCGACAGCCCTTTCTCCAGGAGAAGATATCGCTTGTATTTATTCGTTATCGAATGGTGTGCCATTTCCTTCCCTCTCAATTTCCATCTTAAGTGCTGTCGCCTGCTCCACACTCTCCTTTATTTTTTTTAGCAACACGGTTTCTTTCTTCGCAGGCCAAAGATGATTCTCTTTCATCTGCTGCAAAATATCAATTACCACTACATCGCCCATCATTTGAAAAAGAGGCAGCATCTTGTGAGCAATCTCGCTGACCTTGTCGCCATCTTTTTCGGCAAATGACTTTCTCAACTGATCAATGTTATCCAGTGTCTCGCTGATAAACGACTGCAATATTCCCCGGGATGCATGTTCATCATCCCGCACAAAGTCGATCAACGCCTCCACACCCTTGCCGTTGGATTGCACCTGACGAGGCACACAGTGTGCTTCCGGCTTCTCACCTTTTACATAGCGATGGATAATGGCATACAGCCGGCCAGAAGTAACCGGCTTGGGAAGGAAGTCGGTAAAACCGGCCTCCTGCAACTCCGCAGCAGATATCTCCGATCCGGCAGAAAGAGCGATGACAGGCACCTCCTGCACATCTTTGGAGTGACGCACTTTTTCCACCAGCGAAACACCATCTATTTGCGGCATGCGTAGATCCATAAACACAATGTCGAACATATTCTCGCTCAAAAGTGCCATCGTCTTGCGGGGGTTCGCTTCAACGACACAGTGCATCTTCTTCTTTTGCAGCATCCCAGCCATCATGTTCAACTGGATAGGATCATCATCCACAACCAGTACGGAAACATCTTCCAGATCATACATCTCTCCGGCCGAATTTTCCTCCTCCTTGTGTTTTGGGTAAAGCGGCAACTCGACGACAAACTCCGATCCTTTTTCTTTTTCAGAAACAAGAGAGATACTGCCCTGCAAAGCCTCCACAAAGCCTTTCGTAATGGCCAATCCCAGGCCACTGCCCTCCGTATTGCCCGCGTCGTCGTCACGAACACCCAGGCGGCTGAATTCCTGGAATATATACTGCTGATCGGCTGCATCAATTCCTTCGCCTGTATCCGAAACGGAAAACCGGAACCAGCCGGCGACATCATCCCCTTTTGTCTCGGCCAAAATAGAAACCGATCCGGCAGGAGTGTATTTAATTGCATTTGATATGAGGTTGCTCAAAATCTGCCTGATCACATACTGATCACCGTAACTAACCTTTTCGGGCGGGAGATGGTTCTCAACGCTATAGCATAATCCTTTTTGTAGCGCCAGCGGCCTGAAGCTGTCTGCTGTCTCCTCTACCAGATCGAACAGACGGAAGTTGGACTGCCTCAGCTGCCAGGTTCCGGCTTCGAGCTTATGATGATCGAGCAGCATGGAAACAAGGTGAAGGACATGCTCTCCGGAATGCTTCATATTTCGGAGCCAGGTTTCCTCTTCCGGTTTGTGTGCATTTCCATCCATCAGATCAATATACCCGAGAATGGAGCTCACGGGCGACTTAATGTCGTGCGAGATTGTCAGCATCAGCTTCTCCCGCGAAGCCAGCAGTTGAGAGATCCTGCTGTGAGAGCTCTCCAGCTGCCTGCGATATCGCTGACTTTTGTTGATATCCACCAAAAACAAAATTCCAAAGACAAGAGCAATGAGTATGGCCAGGCAGGAAACCAGGAACATGGTACGCTGGGATCCCGTAATAGCCTGTTCTTTGCTGAGAATAAGCTGAAAAGATTTTCTCATTTCCTCCTGTTCAATGCCTTTTAAAAGGTCGTCGATGCGCGCGGTAAGCATCCGGTTGGTATAACTCATTGTATCCAGCCTGGAAATAAATGCGAGCTGAAACTCCTTTTGCCGTGCCAGATCCAACTTCTCGGAGTATCTTATTTTGTTGATGAGTGTATCGACAATGACTTTAAACTCCCTCTCACTCACCACTGACTTATCCTTGATCACAATGGTTGAGTCAGAAGAGGCCACAAAGACGTTACGCACACGGTCCAGGAATCCTTTGCGTTTTCCAAGGACAACACTTGTGTCCGCTTGGCTCCGATGTGGTGTATGCAGGTTGTTTCTTTCCAGGAAATCCGAGACCTCCCGGTTCAACTCCCTGGGCACAAGGCTACTCCGGGTAGTACGAATCAATTCGGGTGCCCTGGCCATCGAGTCGAGCAAGGTGGCTACCGCCTGCAGGTTCACCTTTTTTTCCTGGATAAGTAGTTTGATCGTATCAATCTTTGCCACACGCGAAGTGTCAAGGGCCGTTTGTTTCAGCAAACTCAAATTAAAGTCTATTTCCGGAGCAATGGAGTCATATTTGAGAAAATATTGCCGTGCACTTTCGGCCGTAAACAGATTTTGATTGCTCTCAATCTCGTATAATTTTGAAAGTGTATTCCCCACAATCAGCAGCTCGGAGAGATCCTCGTTTTTGATCTTTTGATTTGAAAAGATCACCAGATTGCGATAAATACCATAAAGACCCAGGGTCATTACTATCACAACCAACAGGTATCCTGCGATCACAGTGAACTTAATCTTAAAAGACCCTCCCTTTCTCATACAGTCGTATTATATCAGTTTACGTGGTCACGTTGTATAGTTTAATTTTATTGTATAACGTCTTCCTGTCGATATTTAGTATGGATGCTGCCATAGTTTTATTTCCTTTGGATAGTTTCAGAGCCTCCAATATTTTTTCTTTTTCGTAATTCTCCTTACGAAGATCAAGGATCAGGATGGGCTCAGCGGAATCACTCTTTTGTTTTAAACTGTCCTTTCCGAACAACCCGGGAGCTATACAGGCGGGCATATGATTTCCATCTGTCAGCAAAGCGGCTTTGATGACGGTATTTTTGAGTTCCTGAATATTCCCGGGCCAGGCATAATCATACATCTGCTGATAAATAACCTGATCAATGCTCTTTATCTGCTTATCCAACGTATGGTTGGCAAAATGGAGAAAATAGGAGATGAAATAATTGATCACCTGTTTTTTCCCTTTCAGAGTGGGAAGAGTCACACTCCCCTCCTCAATCAGCCGAAACAGTTTGGGAATAAGTGTCTTTTCCAGAGACAATCTGCTTTTCTCGGTGCTCATGATCACTTGTGTGAAGTTCTCATCCCTGGCTTGCTTTGTGAGAATATTCAACAGCTGATTCTGAAAATTGATATCAAGCTGGTCTACCTTTCGAATGTGAAACAGACCGCCTCGTGCAGCGTTGAATTTCTCTAACAATAACGATCCGCCCTCTCCGGAATCAGCCTGTTGGCGGCTTCCGATTCTATTACTGACCAGCTGATCGGCATCCAGCATGATTAATGGCCTGGAATGGTGAATCCCCTTCTCATAAATGTACTTGACGGCGGAAGCTTTTCCGGTGCCTCTGTCGCCAATTAACAGCCGATGTTCACTCTGCTCGGCAATTTGATCGAGCTGGTTGAACAGCAACTGATATTCCTTTCCCGGCGGTTTAATAAAATCATTTGAAAAACGGTTTCTTTTCTGTTTGTATTCTTGTGTTTGAAAAGCTTCTTCAATCTTATTAAACAAATGTTCAGGCTCTATGGGCTTCGGAATATAGTCCGCAGCCCCTGCCTTCATGGATAAGACAGCCGACTCTACATCGGCATATCCGGTAATCATGATGACAATGATATCCGAATCGTATTTTCTCACCCACGATAAAAATGACAATCCGTCTGCCTCGGGCATCCTGATATCAGTCAGGATCAGGTCGAACGGTTGCTCCTTCACCCTCTGCCTTGCTTCGTTTGCTCCGGATGCAGTTTCCACCTGGAAACCTTTCTTTACCAGCCAGGACTTCAACATCAAACAAACGGTCAGATTGTCATCAATAATTAATATACTTTTGTTCATTTTCATCAAAAATATATGCACAGGATGGCATATACCACTTTATTTGTTTTTTTCTTTTTCCAATTCCTTCGGAAGCACCATCGCGGCATACAAAAGAAAAACAGCCCCGGAGATCATGGGCAACACCCATTCGGGCGTTTGCCTGAACATGAGGTATGTAGCCACAATCATCAACACACAAGCAAAGAGTTGCATATTGAACAACCTTTTTCCACGGATACTTTTCCCAGGATAGGGGCTGGCAACTGTAATCACTGAAAAAAGCGACACAGACAAGGCCATGACCCAGGGAGCAACCACCGGCAAAAAAAGGTACAGCATCGCTGATAATAGAATGAATGTACCGGAAATACGCAGTAAGAAATTTTTCGTGTTACTCATTATCACTATCTATTCAATCAACAATAAAAACATCTTCGTTTTCCTTTTTCATGAGATAATTCTCACGGGCAAACTTTTCAAGATCTTCTTTATTTGATTGGAGTTCGTTTAATTTTTCCTTGTCCAGGTTGGTCTGTTGCCTATAAAATTCAATTTGCGATTCTAGGTTCTTGATCTGTGTTTCGTAGCGGATTCTTTTTGTCACGCTGTTGTCGCTAAAGAAAAACAACATCACAATCAACACAAGAAGAATGATGATCTGCGTGGCGGTAAGCCCCAGAATTCTTTTCGAAGTGAATGTTTTAACTTTTTCTTTCATCCTTAACAGATATAAGCCGTGGTTAGAATTTTATATCACAAAAATACCTTTTTTTTTCTTATTTCATGCACCTTTTCAAATATTCACCCAAAATATCCATTCCACTCTTTGGGCAGATTAAACAAAATAAAGTATCTTTACGCTGTAGTAAAAATAAATAGTTGCGTAGCATCCATTATGAAGAAAGTCTTACTCTCCACCCTTTTGGGTTTATTTACCATCACTTTAACTTTTCCATGTACAAACCTTCTGGTGGGGAAAAAAGCATCCACCGATGGATCAACAATAATTTCTTACGCGGCCGACTCATACGGGTTGTACGGAGAACTGTACCATTGGCCTGCAAGACAATACCGTCCCGGCGAAAAGCTCAAGGTCTACGAGTGGGATACCGGAAAGTATCTCGGCGAAATTCCGCAGGCTTTACAAACCTACAACGTGGTTGGCAACATGAATGAGCATCAGGTAGCGATTGCGGAAACCACCTTTGGCGGACGCGAAGAACTATCCGACTCTACCGGAGTCATGGATTACGGAAGCCTCATTTACATCACATTGCAACGTGCCAGAAATGCACGGGAAGCAATTGACATCATGACCGCACTTGTCCGGGATCATGGTTATTACAGCTCCGGGGAATCATTTTCCATTGCAGATCCCAACGAGGTGTGGGTCATGGAAATGATCGGAAAGGGCGTTGGAAACAGGGGGGCTGTTTGGGTTGCCATACGAATACCGGACGACTGTGTCTCTGCACATGCTAACCAGGCTCGTATACAACAGTTTCCACTGAACGATCCCGCCAATTGCCTCTATGCTCCTGATGTGATCTCCTTCGCACGGGAAAAAGGATACTTCTCCGGCGATGATGCTGATTTCAGCTTTGCCAAGGCTTATGCTCCGCTGGATTTTGGAGCGCTGCGCTTTTGCGAAGCCCGCGTTTGGTCGTTCTTTAACAAGGTAAACAAAGACATGAAACGGTACGTGACTTATGCACAGGGGAAAACAACCGACCCCATGCCGTTATACATCAAGCCAGACCGAAAACTGAGTGCGCACGATGTTCAGCAACAGATGCGCGACCATTATGAAGGTACCGAACTCGACTGGCGCTTCGACGTGGGTGCCGGCCCTTTTAACTCTCCCTACCGCTGGTCTCCTCTTACCTTTGAAGTGGATTCTGTGGAATATTGCAACGAACGTCCCACAGCTACCCAGCAGACCGGGTTCTCCTTTGTGGCACAAATGCGTTCGTGGCTCCCTAATGAGATTGGGGGTATTCTCTGGTTTGGCATCGACGATGCAGCACAGACTGTATACTACCCCATCTATTGCGGGCACAGGGAAGTACCGCACGAGATGGCCGTAGGCAATGGCGATCTGCTTACCTTTTCCCGCACTTCAGCTTTCTGGATCCACAACTGGGTGTCGAACATGGTCTACACTCGCTACAACGACATGAGTGAAGACATGAAAAAGGTACAGTCGTCACTCGAAGATTCTTTCAAAGCTTCCCAGCCGGAAGTGGAGAAGAAAGCCGCGACACTTTATGCCCAGTCACGTCCCGAAGCGGTACATTTTCTTACCCAATATTCCAACCAGCTGGTAAAGAATGGAGTGGATGAATGGCGGAAACTGGGCGAATACCTGCTGGTAAAATACATCGACGGGGTAATAAAGAAAGAAGAAAATGGCACTTTCCAACGGAATCCTCACGGATTACCGGCTTTCCCGTCCCGTCCAGGCTACTCCAACGAATATTACAAAAAAATAGTTGAACAAACCGGAGACAAATACAAGGTTCAACCGGTTAATTAACAGACATAAAACATCGTTTAAACATGGAAGAAGAAACATTACTGGCATTTGTAACCGACAAGGCGCAGTCGTGGATAAAAGGAAACTACGATGACGCAACCAAAAAAGAAGTACAACAGATGCTCGACAGCGAAGATAAAACAAAGCTCATCGACGCATTTTATAAAGACCTTGAATTCGGCACGGGCGGTTTACGGGGTATCATGGGCTCCGGCAGCAACCGCATGAATATCTACACCGTGGGATCGGCCACACAGGGTCTCTCGAACTACCTATTGAAAGAATTTTCGGATCTAAACGAAATAAAAGTGGTCATCGGGCACGACTGCCGCAACAACAGCCGCAGGTTTGCAGAAATATCGGCCGACATTTTCAGTGCCAACGGCATTAAAGTGTATCTTTTTGAAAGTTTGCGTCCCACTCCCGAAGTATCCTATGCTATCAGAAAGCTGGGGTGTCAGAGCGGCATCATGATTACGGCATCTCACAACCCGAAAGAATATAACGGTTACAAGGCTTATTGGAACGATGGCGCACAAGTGTTGGGGCCGCACGACAAGAATATCATCGCCGAGGTGAACCGGATCGCATCGGTCGACGAAATTCGTTTCAAAGGCAACAAAAGTCTGATCGAGATCATCGGAAAAGACATGGACAAAGCTTTCATTGAAGAGGTGAGCAAGCTTGTTCTCTCCCCCGAAGCCATTGCCCGTCACCACGACATCAAAATTGTCTATACCCCCATACACGGTACCGGCATCACCCTTGTACCCGATGCATTGAAAGCCGTCGGTTTCACCAATATCATTCACGTGCCCGAGCAGGATGAGATCAGTGGTGATTTTCCCACGGTGACCTCTCCCAATCCGGAAGAACCCTCCGCCCTGGATATGGCCATCAGGAAGGCAGTGGAGACAGGTGCCGAACTGGTGATGGCAACTGACCCCGACGGCGACAGGTTTGGCACAGCCATACGCGACAAGGAAGGCAACTTTATACTGGTAAACGGCAATCAGACCTTGCTTATCTGCCTTTATTACCTGATGAACAGAAGAGAGGAACTGGGACTTCTCACAGGGAAGGAGTATGTGGTAAAAACCATTGTCACCACGGAATTGGTGAAGGATATTGCCAAAAAGAAAGGGATTGAACTGTTCGACTGTTACACCGGCTTCAAATGGATTGCCGAAATTATCCGAAAAAATGAAGATGTGAAGAAATATATCGGAGGCGGTGAAGAGAGCTACGGTTTCCTGGCAGGGGATTTTGTGCGAGACAAAGATTCGGTATCGGCCTGCACCTTGTTCGCAGAGATTGCAGCATGGGGCAAAGACAAAGGTAAGACAATGTATGAGTTGCTGGAAGAGATCTACCTTGAATACGGATATTCAAAAGAAGTAGGTATCTCCCTGGTGCGCAAGGGCAAAGAGGGTGCCGACGAAATTGAAGCAATGATGAAAAACTTCCGTACCAATCCCATGAGATCACTCGGCGGCTCACCCGTTACGTTGATGAAGGATTTTGCGAAGTTGGAAGCGGTAGATTACGTTCGGAACGAACAGGTCGCGCTGGAGATGCCGACCACGTCGAATGTCATCCAGTTCTTCACGGAGGAGGGCACCAAATTATCCATCCGTCCTTCGGGGACAGAGCCCAAGATCAAGTTTTATATCGAAGTGCGCGAAGCCGTGAAATCGCGTGAAGACCTGCCACAGGCAGAAGATGAGGCTAGCACAAAAATAAACGCTATCCGCAAAGAATTGGGAATATGATTTTCCCACGCGAATTATCAACGCAAATTACTGATAGCTGACTGCTAAACACAAAAATATGACACGAAAACTAACAATTGCACTGGTAGCACACGACCACCGCAAAGCCGACATGGTGGAATGGGTAATTTACAACTCCGACTTCCTGTCAGAGCACCACCTTGTGTGTACAGGAACGACCGGCAGTCTGGTACGTGACGCCTTAAAGAACGAAGGTGTGAATCCTGACTTTACCATTATGAACTCAGGCCCTATGGGTGGCGACGCTGAGATTGCGGCCATGGTAGTACGCAAAGAGATTGATCTGGCTGTTTTTCTGATAGATGATCTCAATCCTCAGCCTCACGAAGCAGATATCATGATGCTGCTCCGTCAATGCAGGGTACACAATGTACCCATCGCATGCAACCGGTATAGTGCCGACCTGATGATCACCAGCAGTCTGTGGGAGGATGAGGATTATTCTCCCTCCCCACCGCGGTACGAAGAGTTTAACAGAAAAAGCATGGGCTTCTGAAATCGGAGTAAGTGGAAAAAGGAGCCCCTCGCCGGCACATTGCTGCCAGTGAGGGGCTTTTTTTATACTGCGAAGCGGGTATTTATTTTGTCACAAGCTTCAATTCTTTTACAACCTGCGGAGCATCCATTACCTTATCAATCATATACAACACGTAGCGTATATCCACGCTGATCATGCGTTGCAACTCCGGATCAAAAAGGATATCACCGCTCAGCGACTCCCAGTTGCCGTCGAACGCCAGCCCGACAAGTTCGGCCTTTCCGTTCAATACCGGGCTACCTGAGTTACCCCCTGTGATATCGTTGTCCGACAGGAAATTGACCCGCATCACCCCCTCATTATCGGCATAAGGTCCAAAATCGCAGGCACGGATGGCTTCGAGGATATTCTCCTGCACGTTGAACTCCGGGTCTCCCGGGATCTGCTTTTCAAGAATACCTTGTGAGGTTGTGTAGTAGTCGTACCACACCGCATCGCGCGGCCAGTAGCCCTGCACTGAGCCGTAGCTCATTCTTTGGGTGAAGTTGGCATCGGGATAAAACGTTTTATCGGCGTCCATCTCCATCAAAGCTGCCATCAGCTCCCTCTCGCCCTTCAAAATCTTTTCGTAGGAAGGCATCATCTGTTCCGACAATTCATACCCCATGTCGGTAACTGACAGGGCCAGCTCCATGGCCGGATCCTTGGTCAGGAGTTGCGTATCGGCAGTCCTGAGCAACTCCAGGAGCTTTTCGAGCGATATAAACTGCGAATGTGCAAATAGCCAGTCGGCATACGCGTCATAGTCCCCGCCAAACTCGGTCGCTATCTTTTTGTAAATATCGGGATGATATGCCTCCGGAACACGTGCGGCATACAGTTTCATCAGAACGGGAAGCACTTCTTTGTCCAGCGCCGGCTCATAATTCTTATACGATTCAATGAGACGTTCGTTTATGAAGGCCTGCTTGTCTTCTTCGGTACCTCCAGCATCGAACCGAAGAATCGTATTTGCAAAACGGATCAGCTCGATGCCATTGTTAAATGTTTCCAGAAAATAGGTGGTGTTACGCGCAAGGTCACTGGATCCGGTATAGGCTTCCTCCAGCGTGGCAAGGGTGGTGTCGTATCTGGCTTTATGAGCCGGACTGCTTTGAATCCATCTATCCAGTCGTTCTTCAAGAGCTTCTTTCTCAGTCAGCACACCCAGGGTACTCAAAGCCTCATTCATGCCCATTGCATTTTTCCAGTAGTTGGAACTTCCGGCGAACTTGCTGGCATATTTGATGCGAACCGTATCGTTTTGAGTCATGGCGTTCCACCATATCTCCTGTTTAGCTCCACGCACTTCGATGCGGGGTTTGTTTTCAGACTCCATCTGCTGGCGGATTCCCCACGACGACATGTAACGTTGTGTACTGCCAGGGTAACCCACAGTCATGGTAAAATCACCTTCGTTGACGCCTGCCAGAGAGACGGGAACCACGTATTTAGGTTTATAGGGTACGTTCGACCGGCTAAAATTGGCAGGCCTGTTTTTCTTATCGGCATATACCCGGAAGACCGAAAAGTCTCCGGTATGACGCGGCCACATCCAATTGTCGGTATCGCCCCCAAATTTACCGACAGAAGAGGGGGGCGCGACCACCAGGCGTACATCACGAAAAACATCGTAAAGCACCACATAATATTTGTTACGACTGTAATAAGAGACCACGCGGGCAGCAGTAAAGGGGTCATTTTCATACTTACTGATCAATTCATTGGAAATTGAATCAATCACCAGTTCCCGCTGTATCTCACTAAGCACCAGCGGTGCGTGAGGTACGACCTGATCAGTCACATCCTCCATGGAACGAAGAAACGACACAGTCAGCCCATCGGCATAAAGTTCATCTGCGTTGTTCTTTGCAGCGAAACCATTTTTCAGGTAGTCGTGTTCCACGGCGCTCAATTTCTGAATGGGTCCGTAGCCGCAGTGATGATTGGTAAAAATCAATCCCCGTTGCGATACAGCCACGCCGGAGCATCCTCCGCCAAAGATAACGACGGCATCTTTGAGCGACGATTTTTGTTCGTTATAAAGGCGATTGACGGGAAAAATAAATCCCAGCTCCTGCATACGGGCTTCGTTCTCGCTATTCAGTTCCTTTAGCAGCCACATGCCTTCGTCGGCTTTTGCTGCAATCACTGCGCACATCAGAGCGAGCGATAGAAATAGTTTTTTCATATAATATTCTAAATGTTTGATATTCTGGTCTCGGCGTTCGTATCTTATTTCCGGTTCTGGCTTCCAACTCTCTGTTTCCGGCTCCTGATTTTTACCTTATCATTCCTCTCTCTTGTGGCTCTTACCAAAATATCTCCCAACCAGGGGCCAATACTGCAAAGGCAACTCCTTTTTGATAACGAAAGCAAGGTAAATCAGAATGAATATTGAATTTATTCCCAACCGCAGCCACAAAACTTCCACTTTCAGGTAGACCAATGCGAACCCGGCAAATAGAATCATCGTCAGCAGGAAAAAAGAGCCTGCTGATTTTAGATTGTAGGGAATGGGATAGTTTTTCTGCCCCAGGAAATAGGAGATCACCATCATGGTCAGGTTGGCGATGAACGATGCCCATGCACAAGCCATATAGCCAAAGTGTGGAATAAATAGGATGTTGATTAGGAGAGTGATGGCGAATCCGGTCATGGATATGTAGGCTCCCCACCGGGTCTGGTCGGTTAGCTTATACCACAGAGACAGGTTGAAGAAGACCCCAAAGAACAGCTCACCGAGCAACACGATGGGCACCACTTTCAATCCTTCGTGGTACGAAGCAGGAATCAAATACTTGATGATGTCGATATAGCCTGTTGTCACCAGAAAGATGAGGAGTCCGAATATGATGAAATAACGGGTAGCATCGCTGAACGACTGCCGGTCGTCGGCTGCCTCTCTGTTACGGGCAAAGATAAACGGCTCAAAAGCATAGCGGAATGCCTGGGTGAACATCACCATGATGATGGCAATTTTGAAGTTTTGTCCGTAAATTCCCAGCTCAGTAAACGCGTTCACCTTATCGGGATAGAGCCAGGGGAAAACAATCTTATCGACAGTCTGGTTGAGGATACCTGCAATACCCAATATCAGTATGGGAAAAGAATATTTCAACATTTCGCGAAGCAATGCCTTGTCGAAAGTGAACCTGATGCGCAGCCCGGGCGAGACCATCAGAAACTGGATGACGGAAGCTGCAAGGTTGGACACAAGGATATAATCTACCCCCCTGCCAATATCGAACCACTCAAAAGTATCGGGGAACGATATTTTCAGCCACGGACAAGCCAGAAAGAAGAAGAGGTTGAACAGGATGGTGAGCGCCACGTTGACGATCTTAATGGTCGCAAAACGCACCGGTCTCTTTTTAAACCTGAGGTTGGCAAAGGGAATGGCACCCAGCACATCCACACAAAGAATGAGGAGCAGAAGAAGCAGATAATGCGGTTTCATGGCCGTACCTCCCAATGCAAAAGCAACCGGTTTCAGAAACAGCACTGCCAGAATAAAGAAAAAAGAGGTAGAGGTTGCAATGCTGAGGAATGTGGTGGAGAAAACACGAACGGAATCCTTCTCCTTGTTGGCATACCGGAAATAACCGGTTTCCATGCCATATGTCAGGATTACCTGAAGCAGCGCCACCCAGGCATAAAAGTTTGTCAGCACGCCAATATCCGATATCTTTGGAAGAGCAAACGCCCAGTACAGGGAGAGAAGCCAGCTAAGCAGCTTGGGCAACACACTACCTATTCCGTAGAAGAAGGTCTCCTTCGCCAATGTTTTCATTCCGCCCGCCATGCTTACCAGAATATGATTGAAGATTGATTGTTCATTAGGAGAACAAAAATACAATTTTTCCGGATAGAGTGCCCCAAAAATGACATCATTATTTATCTTTAATCATTTGTGTGACCAAAATGTCGAAAAAAACCGTTTACTTTGCAGGTTGAAAGTAAGTAAAGAATTTTATCAATCAAACAATGCATTTGCACGGCTGTAGAATCAGCTTCAGGATGTAGTTTTGAAATTATGGCAAAACAGGAAGAGGTTTTTAAGAAATTGGTATCGCATAGCAAAGAATACGGATATGTATTCCCTTCGAGCGAAATTTACGATGGTTTAGGCGCCGTGTACGACTACGGACAGATGGGCGTGGAGCTCAAGAACAACATCAAGAAATACTGGTGGGATAGCATGGTACTGTTGCACGAGAATGTGGTGGGAATAGATTCCTCCATCTTCATGCACCCCACTATCTGGAAGGCATCGGGACATGTGGATGCTTTCAACGATCCGCTCATTGACAACAAGGACAGCAAAAAGCGCTACCGTGCCGATGTGCTGATCGAGGATCACTTGGCAAAACTCGACGAAAAGATAGAAAAGGAGATACAGAAAGCTGCAAAGCGTTTTGGTGAGTCGTTCGATGAGACAATGTTTCGTGCTACCAATCCTCGTGTGCTGGAGCAGCAACAAAAAAGGGACGAAATCCACACCCGATTCGCCAAAGCGCTGAACGACAACAACCTGGACGAGTTGCGACAGATCATTATCGACTGCGAAATTGTGTGTCCCATCAGCGGCACGCGCAACTGGACCGAAGTGCGCCAGTTCAACCTGATGTTTGCCACAGAAATGGGTTCTACCTCAGATGGTGCCATGAAGGTTTATTTGCGGCCCGAAACAGCACAGGGAATATTTGTCAATTTCCTCAACGTTCAAAAGACCGGCCGCATGAAAGTTCCGTTCGGCATTGCGCAAATTGGAAAAGCTTTTCGTAATGAAATTGTGGCACGTCAGTTCATTTTCCGCATGCGGGAGTTCGAACAGATGGAGATGCAGTTCTTCGTGGCTCCGGGGGAGGAGCTTCAATGGTTTGAACACTGGAAGGCATTTCGGATGAAGTGGCACCAGGCTCTCGGGTTTGGTGCTGAGAAGTATCGCTTCCACGACCACGACAAGCTGGCTCATTACGCCAATGCAGCTACCGACATCGAGTTTGAGATGCCTTTCGGCTTTAAGGAGGTGGAAGGGATCCATTCGCGTACCGACTTCGACTTGAGACAGCATGAGAGCTACTCTGGCAAGAGGATGCAATACTTCGATCCCGAGTTGAACAAATCGTACATCCCTTATGTGGTGGAAACATCCATCGGCGTGGACAGAATGTTCCTCTCCATCCTGGCAGCTTCCTATTGCGAAGAAACACTGGAGGGTGGCGAAATCCGCGTCTTGCTGAAGCTTCCTCCTGCGCTGGCCCCTGTGAAGCTGGCTATTCTTCCGTTGGTAAAAAAAGACGGCCTGTCAGAAAAAGCCCGTGAGATCATGGATGATCTCAAGTTCAGCTTTGCCTGTCAGTACGACGAGAAAGACAGCATCGGCAAGCGCTACCGCCGCCAGGATGCCATTGGCACTCCCTTCTGCGTTACTGTCGACCACCAGACTCTCGAAGACAACACCGTTACCATCCGTCACCGCGATACGATGAAGCAGGAACGAGTTTCTATTGATTCGTTGCAACCTACCATATCGGAAAAGACCGATATGAAACACTTACTGAAACAATTATCAGCATAAAGTTATGAAGTTTTTCCCAACCTTCTTTCTCATATTGAGCTCTGCTGTCCTGTTTTCGGCATGCGACAAGACCGAAACATTCGACGACCGGTGGAAGCTCGACAACGAGGCCCAGTTTGCCGCAGTAGTTGCTAACCCGGAATACACGAAAATAAACTCCCAATCCGGAAATGGTTTCATCATGTACAAAGTGATCCGGTCGGGAGAAGGTGCAACCCCCTATTTCACCGACCGGGTAAAAGTACTCTATACCGGCTGGTATAAGAATGTCTGGTCGAAACCCGACAGCTATACTGATGATAAGGGTCAATTTATCCAGAACAAGTATGTCTTTGATTCTACGCAAAACAACAATATCCCGCGCACCTTTTCCGTAAATGGAGTTGTGGACGGGTTTTCCACCGCATTACAACATATGCGGGTCGGAGACAAGTGGGAAGTATGGATTCCCTGGAAGCTGGGATACGGAGAAACTGCATCGGGAAGCATTAAAGCCTACTCTACCCTGGTCTTCGAAATTGAATTGGTGGATATTGTAAAATAACGGGACGTGAAACTCCATTCACAAACCAAGTAAAAACTCTTCAATGGCACTCCTCACTTGTGGGCGGGTGCCATTGAATTTATTCACCATCACGGCAAAGGCTAATTTTTTGCGGCCATCGATCAGATACCCTGCATAGCATTGTACTCCGCCAATGCTGCCGCTCTTTGCGGCAATTTTTCCTCTATACCGCGTATTTGCCATAAAATTAGTCAGCGTACCCTCCTGCCCTGCTTTGGGGAGAGAGCCAAAGAAGGGCGATGAATTTTCACTCTTTGTATACATATAGATCAGCAGATCCGTAAGAAACTGCGGACTCACCGCATTTTGCGGTGCCAGGCCGCTTCCGTCGTAAAACTGCAATGAGGTGGCTTCCAAGCCTCTGTTGCTCCAGTATTTGTTTACATAGGTGATTCCCGCTTCCAATGCATCGTCGTGGATGTCATTTTTACTTTTTCTTCCGATTGTGCGGATCAGATGTTCGGCATAATGGTTGTTACTTTCCATGTTTACCTCGCGTATAATATCCTTGAGGGGTGGCGAAACATGCGTACAGAGCACCTGCCCTGCCCGGTAAGGCTGTTTTGCTTCCGGAACACAGTGCTCTGCAAGATAATCCTCCCTGGCCGTTTCCACCTTACCGATCTCCAGACCCGCCTGCACCAGATAGCCGGCCAGTGTCTCCCCCAGCATCAGACCGGGGTCGGGGATGTCGCCTTTGATGCTGAATTCGGTTCTTCCTGCAGGGATGTTACCCCTCACCCTCCTGTCGGATGAGAAGGGCATTCCGTAAATATAACCGTTATCGCGCCCCGTATTGTTCAACGTCAATTCATTCTGAAAGGTAAGCCCCTTTATTTGCGGTTCCGTACGGAGGATTCGCGGACAACCGTTCCTGTCTGTGGTGTTAAAAAAAAGGCGGTAACTATTGTCGAACACACTGATGCCATAAGCACCCGCGGCGTAATAATTACCCATATCGATCCAGGTCCATTCCGGCGAAATGCCATTGTATCCGAACAGATCATCTACTACATAGAGAGAATATTCTTTCTCCGGCTGTAGTACTTTCATCAGAGCATCGGCAGTTGTGATAAAAAAAAGGTTCTGATTGCCGTGAAAAGCCTCGCTGCCCAGCGTGGGATCTCCCGAGCCAATGATCAGGATGCGGGTAGGATCCTCAGCATCGAGCGCCACATCGGTTTTATAGCGATAGTTTTCGCCCAGGACTTCCAGGGCTGTCGCTGTGGTAATCAGCTTCAACACAGATGCCGGCGTGAGCGATTTACCGGCATCGTGAGCTACAACCCTCTTCCCTGTTTCGAGGTCTACAACGGAAATGCCCACCGATGCGTGTTTCAGGGCGGGATGATCGATGAGTTTCTGCAACGTTGTCTGAGAATAAGCAACGCTGGTGAATACAAAGAAAACGAAAAAAATGAGATTCTTTTGCATCTGGAAATTTCTTTTGATTTAGACAAATATAAGGGATATTCCTTTTGAGAAACAGGTCTGTCTAATTTTTTAACAGTTCGTCGATCCTGACCAGGCGGTATCCTCTGCCTTTTAACTCTCTGACCGGATCTCCCAGCCGGTTGTACAGTTTATCGGTTCGAAAAAAAAGAGACTGACTTAAAAAAAAGCCAGCCTCATGTACAAAATAGATCTTTAAAACTTAGAATTTGTAGCCCACGGAAAGATAAGCGTTTTGGTTTTTGATATCTCCGTTACTGGTTCTGGAGATGTTTACCAAACCCATATCCCAGCCCAGATCAAAAAGGATCGGCCCAAACTCTGCACCAACGCCCAATCCTAAACCGGCGTCGAAAGGCTTATACTGCACCAGACCATCGCCGAATATGTTATCTACATCCCATTCGGCATTGATATTACCGACCGATGCTTTTCTACTGCCACCTACACCGTATGCGATATATGGACCTCCATGAAATACAAGGCGCGTACCGGGAGTAACATCCATTTTGTAAGCGTAATGCACGGGAAGCTGCAAATACATCAGGTTCTCGGAGTATTCGGCATTCCAGTCCGTGTCTTCGGTTTTAAGGCCCTTGGTAGTAAAAAACAGACCAGTTTGAAGAGCCGAACCGGGTACGAATTCGTATTCGGCAGCCAAACCTACATGAAAGCCTATTTTCACATTTTTTTCATTTAGTTCGTCCCCATAATAATTGGACATGTTTACACCACCCTTGATGCCTAAGTTTACCTGAGCACTTGCGCCTGCAACCATAACAAGCATTGCCATAAGTGCCATTAATCTAAATTTCTTCATAATACAATAATTAGTTTGTTTGAAAATTCAGCTATGGATATAGAATATCCGGAACTCACATTAAAACAGTTTTGCAGTGTAATTGTTCGAACTGCACCTTACAGACAATTAGTAATAGATGAGTTCGAAAGGCTTGGCGGCAAAGATCTCCTCAGCCACCTCCTTCACCTGCTTCGATGTCAATGCATCGATCCTGGAAAAGAGATCCTCCAGCGGTGTATAACAATTAAAATGAAGATACTGCTTCGCCATCGCGAGTGCACTGTTTTCGTGACTTTCTGCAGCAATGCCCATCTGCCCTTTCCACTGTTTTTTAGCCAGGGCAAGCTGCATGGGAGTCAGATCCGTTTTCTTTATTTTATCGATCTCTCTACCTACCAGCCGGATGCATTTATCCCTATATTTCGGATCGCAGGCAAAATAAACGGAAAACAAACCATTATCCGAATAGAGCGTAACGTTCGACTCCACGTGGTAAGCCAGCCCGTGCTTCTCCCGTAACGAAGCATTGAGGCGGCTGTTCAGGCTATCTCCACCGAGGATGTTATTCAACATAAACAGGGCATATTTTTGGGAATGATGCATGGAGAATGTGCTACAGCCCAGCATGACATGTGTTTGCGTCGTATTTTTATCCACCTTCTCCCTATGCGGCACAAAGTTGCCGGGGGGGGTTCGCCTTTTCTGCGGTATTGCCTCTTGCGTCATGCAAAAATACTTTTCCACCTGCCGGATCACTTTTTCGAATGCTGTTTTTCCAAAAGAGAAGAAAACCATCTCCGAGGGTTGATACTGCCTCTGCATGAAAGACAGGATGCGTTCCCTGCTGAAAGAGTGCAGCGCCTCCGGTTCACCTAGTATATAGTGTCCCATCTCGTGCCCTTTATAGAGCATATTTTCAAAATCATCGTAGATAAGCTCCGAAGGGGAGTCGTGATAAGAGTTGATCTCGTCAAGAATGACTTCCCTTTCCCGCTCGATCTGACCAGGTGAAAAAACCGAATGAAACAGGATATCTCCCAGCAGTTCCGTAGCACGGGAAAAATACTCCTCCAGAAAGGTAGCATAAAAAAAGGTTTCTTCCTTTGTGGTGTATGCATTCAACTCTCCCCCCACATTCTCCATCCGGCTGGCAATATGATGCGCTTTACGCCTTTCGGTACCCTTAAAGAGCATGTGTTCCACAAAATGAGCCATGCCGAACTCATCGGGATATTCGTCGCGGCTACCCGCGTTTACCACGATGCCGCAATAGGATATTCCGGACGGAAAAGGACGGTGGATAATACGAAGGCCATTCGATAATGTATGAGTGTGTATCATATACTTTCCTTTCTGTATTGCCGCTGCATGTATTTGGATTTCTGCACCGGCGATAATCGCTCGATGGAGTAGCGCAACATTGTCCGGGGCATCACCGAATAGTATCGGTCAAGAAAACCGGTAAGTATCACCTCATCCCGCTTGCCGGCTTCTCTGAGCATCCAGCCACATGCCTTGTGCATCAGATCGTGTGTATGTGTCAGAAATAGTTCACACAATCTCAGTGTATCCGTAAAATCATTGTTACGAATAAAAGCCATCGTGGAGACCACCGCAATGCGCTGCTCCCATAAAAGGCCGCTTTGCGCCAGTGTATATAACAACGTACGGTCTTGTTTCTCTTTGAGCCACTCACCAATGATCTGATAGCTCGACAGGTCTACCAGGTCCCAGTTGTTGACTCGATGGGTGTGGGAAAGATAGAAATCGACGATCTCCCTGCGTTTAAATTCACTGGCTTTCTGGAATTGTGCTACCAGGATAATCAACGCACACAGGCGGCATTCGTGAAATTCATCATTCAATAGGTTCTTCAGCTCTGCGAGCGACGCTTCCTTGTAGATCTTTGCCACAGCACGTGTTTCAGGAACAGAGCAACCAATAAAAATATCTCCTTCGCCATATTGTCCTTTCCCAGTCTTGAAGAAATACTTCGAATGCTCTGCTTTTTCAGGATTTCCAAAAACAAGGAGCTGCTGTCTTATTTTCTCTGCCGTCATCATCTTCACAAATCAGTTAACCCGTGATACCGGATAGGTGCTCTCGTAAAACCCTACAATATTTTGAGCCATTTCTATCGACATGTTTATGCGGTCTTCCATCGTCTTGGTGCCGGCATGAGGAGCAAGGAGCACATTGTCGAGAGTCAACAGCTCCGGCAGAATACGGGGCTCATGTTCAAACACATCGAGTGCGGCAGCCCATATTCTTTTCTCTTTCAAGGCTTGCGCCAATGCTCTCTCGTCCACCATATCCCCCCGTGCCGTGTTGATGAAGACTGCCGTAGGCTTCATCATGTTCAATTGTTTTTCACCTATCATACGATAGGTTTCCGGCGTGGAGGGCGCGTTCAACGAAATATAATCGGCTGTAGACAACAGCTCTTCAAAGGAAACGTATTTTGCGTTATAACGCTCTTCAATCTCTTTGCTCAGCCGGCTTCTGTTGTGATAAATGATATTCATCCCCGAAGCTACGGCACGGCGCGCCAGAGATTGGCCAATCCGTCCCATACCGATTATCCCCAACATCTTGCCATATACCGGCAGCCCCGCATCGGCATACACACCCCAACTCACACCTTCCGGTGTTCGGAGCTTGCGATCGTAATAGCCGATCCGCCGCGCGGCAGCCAACAGAAGGCCAAAAGTGAACTCAGCAGTAGGCTCCCGGGTGGAGTTGGGAATGTTGGTGACAACAACCCCTTTTTGGGTGGCATAGTCCACATCGATATTGTTGAAGCCTACACCCCAGTTGGAAATAAGTTCCAGCTTCGTGCCACGATCCATGATCTCCTTATCGGTATAAAAGCTAAAATTGGGAACCAGTACCTCGTAATCGGGAATCATCGCCAGCACCTCCTCTCTTGAAAAATAGGATTTTTCTACCGGAAGAGTCACCGCATACTTTCCTTCTAATGCACGCAGCCCTTCAGGTTTTAGCCGGTACGCAATCAACACCTTCTTCATCTGTTTCATCTTTTATTGGTTCGCAAACAAGGCTGCGATTCGCCCAAGTGTCTGTTTTAACGAGTTATCGACAAGAATTGTTTAGAAAAAGCCGTTTGCCGGGGTTATTTGTATTGTCGAAGGCTATAAACAGAAAAAACGAGCCGCCAGGCCCGTTTCTCGCTCTTCAGG